>Ga0209700_106928_pt1 | contig 16771 bp, 4 predicted proteins | sample SiratroredBW_FD_187528 | JGI IMG/M metagenome (GOLD analysis project Ga0209700, IMG submission 187528) | Root nodule microbial communities of legume samples collected from California, USA - Siratro red BW (SPAdes) (version 2) | ecosystem: Host-associated > Plants > Roots > Nodule | place: USA...
TAGTTTGCTAACACATTTTTCTCTAATTATGGAATAATATGTTAACAAATAATAACTATTGTACAGGATTGAAGAGTCTTCTTTATTGTCCAGGTTTTCAAATGACATTTAGTTTTTTTTTTTTTTAATTTATCTTTTTTTTTTAATTTATCTGAATGAATGTAAATAATGTGTTTTTTTTTTTATGTGATTGTTTTGACTTTTAACAACTTCATACTCATACTTTTACTGTCAAAGCTATCAAATAGTTAATGTTTACAGATAATCAAATATGCGTTTTGTTCAGTCTTAGGACTACTCGATCCCCTTGGTAGAACTATAAATGATAAAATACATTTAAGATATAACTTGAAAATGAAATTCTTTTAAAAATATAAATAAACGGTTTTTTTATTTATTTTGGTGTACTCTTGAATTTTAATTTCTAAAATGGATAGAAAAAGATTTATTTATTAAAATAGGCAAATTCTGCCAATTAGATAAGCATAATCTCAAACTTGTCAAAATAAAAAGGACATGTTGGTGATTGTCAAAATAAAAATGACACGGGCGATTTTAATTAATGACATTAATTAAAATCATTTCTCTATCTGAAATCATTTTTTAATTATTTGATATTATGATTATTAGGTTTAACAATTAATAAAAAAATAATTATTATATAATAATAATAATTAACAAATAATTTTTTAATTATTTAGCACTATGTTTGTTACTTTAACAATTAACAAAAAAATTAATAATAATAATTAACAAAATTGTAATAAAAAAATTAAGACATACAAATTTATTTTAAATTAAAATAAAATAACATAATGATAATAATAATAAGAATAATTCATATGAATTTAATTATAATTATTATTATGTTTAAATTAAATTAAAATAACATAATAATAATAATTAATAATAAGTGAATTCAATAATAATTATTATTTTTTAAATTAAATTTGTATGAAATTATTCTTATTATTATCATTATGCTATTTTATTTTAATTTAAAATAAATTTGTATCTCTTAATATTCATGTTATAGTTTTGTTAATTATTATTATATAATAATAATAATTATTTTTATTAAAATAATAATAATAATTATTATATAATAATTATTATTATTATTAAAAATTATATAATAATAATTATTATTATTAAAAATTATATAATAATAATTATTATTATTAAAATAAATTTATATTTTTTAATATTCATGTTAATTGTTAAACTTAAGGATTATGATATCATATAATTAAAAAATATTAAAGAGAGAAACAATTTTAATTAATGTTATTAATTGAAATCGTCATATTACTTTTATTTTGACCAATTTAAAATTATACCTATCTTGATGGCAGAATTCGTCAATTTTGGTAAATAAATTTTTTTCGACTCATTTTAGGAATTAAAATTAAAAAGTATATCAAAATAAAATAAAAAAAACCTGAATAAACATTTGTTAGGAAATCTTACTTTAAAATGTACAAAAATAATTTGAATGTGTGATCTGAGAGCAAGGGTGAGCGTAAGGGTATTATTCATCACAATATTAAATAATGATTGAAAGATAGCAAGAAAAATAATAGGATTTTTCATTAAACTGAACAAATGCTTTTTACAATGTATGTCTTAATGCGTCCTCACTCAATAAAAAATTCTTCTTCTTCAAGTTCTGCAATTAAATAACACCATCATTGATCCTGATTTATTTCACTTTGTACATCTTAATGTCCTCACTCAGACTAAACTTCTTCTTCATGTTCTGCAATTAAATAACACCATCATTGATCCAACTAAACTTCTTCATATTCTGCAATTAAATAACACATCATCATTGATTCTGATTTATTTCACTTTGTTGCTTTTCTTTTATCTGTTTTAAAAAAAAACCTACTTCAAATAAATAAATAAATAAATATATATATATATATATATATATATATATATATATATATATATATATATATATATATATATATATATATATATATATATGCACTTAGAGATCTTCCCAATAAAAGACTTTAATATTATTTTAAAATTTGAGTTCTAGTTAAATAAATAAGATATGATTAGAAAAGACTTATAACAAAATGATTAACTATTTTTTATAATCATTTTTTATAAGATTAATGATATTTCTACAAATAATATCATACAAAATTACTAACAATCCTTTCTAAACATCCTCTTAATAATACATCATAAATTGTCATAAATAGACTTTAAACTTAACTCAACCTTATAAAACTGTTTATAAGATGAGGTTTACATCCACTTATTTATAAACTATTAGATGTAAAATTTTCAACACACTCTCTCGTACCAAGGTTTTCTAACTCGTGCGTGAGACTATATATATAAAGGTGGTTCGATAGATGTGAGGTGAAGTTTACTCCTACTTATAAACTATTGAGAAACTTTATTTTTAGTCAATATGGGATATCAACAATTTTATATATTTATATTTAGATTATTTATCTTAAAAGTCCCATACTTCAAATCTTATTTTTAATTAAATTTTATATTAATCAAGTCATTTAATAGGAGTATGTTTAATATTTTATCTACTTGAATATTACAAGATTTTTTTTAAGAAAAAAAGAATAATTGAAGAAATAAGTAGAAATTTTTTTGTAAAGATAAAGTTAAACATAATGTGGAAACAAAATTTTGAGTTTAAAAGTTGAAGTTAAGCATGATAATTTTGGAAAATTTGAAGTTAAGCATGATAATTCTGAGGATCAGCGTCATTAAAATCAATGTGAAATTTCTTTGTAAGAGGTTATATGTGACTTTAATAAGTCATTTTAAAAGTGACTTGAGGAGAGTAGTTCACGCCTTAGAGTTTCAAACATAGGTTTTAGAGAAAAAAGAAACTTCTCATATTGCGTAGACAACTTAAAAGGCTCTCCTTCTGCTTCCATCGCTCCTCAATCTAGTTTCTTCATTTTTATATTGTTTTTTCTTCCTCTAGTTTCTTCATTTTTATATTATCTTTTCTTCCTCTTTACTCCATGAGTAGTTAAACTCCTTTTTGGTTATGGTTAGATGCAATTATACTAAATTCTCGATATATATTCTTTGTGTTTAAATATTAATGTTTTACTTCTATGTTTAATGTTTGTTGTAAATATTATCCATAATTTTAAGAATTTTGTGATTAAATATTTTCAATGTCTTAAATTGAGTAAAACACCTAATAAATAAATAATGTATTTAGGAATGAATTATGTTCTTATTGATCATCTTTTAGTTATTAAGTTTAAAAAAAAAATGTTTTTGTTAAGTATCACAATGCAAGATAGATATATTTAGTTCAAATGAAAAGACATAAAATTGAGAAGAAACAAATTTAGTTCAAATAAAAAGGCATATTGAGAAGAAAAAAATCACAAACCAATGAACAAAGACCCACAATGAATCCTTGAACGCCCTAATCTGGACCTCAAACACTATAGTCTAACACTAATTTAAATTGTATACAGTCTAATTTGAACCTTGAAAAATTAGATCTAAGTGGTTTATTTTTAATCTATTCATATTAATAAATATTATTGCATAATAAAGTCTAAATAAAAAATAATAATCAACTTGAAGTTTTTCAAAAAATTGTTTAGAAATAAATTGGTTATGATAATAAATTTATGTCAAAATATTTTGGAAAAACTTATTTAAATAATATACATTTTTTGTATTTACTAACAAAAAGTTTAAATATTTAGTTAATATTAATTAAAATTAGAATTATTTCAAAGTGAAATGTGTATGGAGATAAAGTATATGAAATTATCTAATAAAAATATGATTCAAATCAAATGCATACACATTTAGTTAAGTGTGAATATTTTCTTTTCCTGTTTGTGGGGTTGAGATTTGTGGAAGAGACTATAATGAGTGGGGCTAGAAACCTCATAATTCCTTACTATTTCTTTTAGCGTATAATTCAATAATTATGTTAATAGGAAATTGAAACTTACAAGCTAACATTCAAAATACATGGCCATCATTTAGTATGTCAACAACATTATATCTATATAAAGTCTCAAAGTAGTACATAGTTTTTTCCTTAATTCATCAAAATGATAAGATTGTGTGGATCTCGAAACAATACAGGAGACACATAACTCCTTCATCCTTGTGTGTGATAGGACCATTCAGAAACACAACAATAAGATAACAATTGAAATAATTCTTATTGTCTGTGATGTAAAATTGATTCATTTGAAGATGAACTTTTATGTTGTCGAGAGAAAGAGGACATTCTATGTGTAGTACATATGGTGAGTTTCTACTCAATGGTAATAATTTAGCAATAAGCTTAATTTATAGACAAAAAAATGATTAAGTGATAGATAAACATGATCTGTGTGAGTTGGTAAATGAATAGTACACGATAATGGATATAGTATATTGTAGGCACACGAAATAATGTATCTATTATGAAAACATTGGTGTTCGTTAGATTCATAATGTGTATACGTGTTATTGATGAGTGTGCCTTTAAGGAAGATAAATGTACGACGATACAATTTATTGGTCAGTGTGCCCTAATGAAAAGTAATGGTATAGAAGACTGTGTAATTCGAGGAGTATGATTGTCATTAGCATATTGTACTTGTTATATCATAAGTAATTAAATAATGAATTATAACTTCCAAAGAAAAATCAATAAAATTTGCATTCATTAGACAATTGAGAACATGCTACATGGAATACTATTTGGTTAGCTAACATAATTAATAATGTGAAGTCAATACCCAGAGCAATGTTGGGACATATTTTTCTAGTGTGTCTAGGTATATTAGAAGTGAATTTTAAGCTTAACTCAACCTTACAAAACTGGCTTGTAAAGTGAGATTTGCATCCACTTTGTTAATAAAGATATTTTGAGTTGAGGACTTGTTAATAATATATTTTGAAAACTCATAAATAGAAGTGAATTTCATATTAGTATAATTGTACATTTTGTAACATATTAAGTATGGATTACTGTAGTGTAATTGTGAAATTATAAATGTGTTAGTAGAATTATTTTTGGGTGTTACAATATTAAGTTATATAATGTAATTACAAGACATTTAGGTTTTACTCATAATCTAATAATCACATGAATTAAAATAAAGGGGTGAAAATTGATAAAAGTTCTTATTTTATTTTTTTTAGAATTGATAAGTCATGTAGATTATATAAATGAATAGTTACTCTAAGAGTAGTGAAAATGATAAAAGGAGGATGTAATAGAAAAAATTAGGTTATAGGGTCACATGTTTACTTTTGAAAGTTGTTGTGTAATATATTACATTATTTTTGTGCAATCTTGAGTGATTACAACTCTATTTGATTAATTAAATAGATTTATGCTTTATGATAATCTTCAATTGAAAAAAACATGTGCTTTATTGCTATTTTTCTTTTATTTGGTTTGTAATATACTTGTAAATTCATTAATAACTAAACTATAACAAATGAAACTTGTGACAAACTTCTCAATCAAAAGTTGTTGTTTAAATATCTCACAAGTTTTGATTAATATAAGAAGGAACATTATCACTAACTATTTCTTGCAATGTTATATCATGAATGCTTTTCCTTTTTTTCTCTTCTTTTGAGATGTTTTGACGAATGAAGTATTTTTGAGCATGACTTGCAATTTGAGATGAAGTTTTTGAGGGAACAAAATTATTTGAAATTTCTTTCCAGTTTCTTTCATGCTTGACAAGCCCGAGGACAAATAACCTGTTGGGTAACAGCCAAAACAAAATACAATTTTTTAAACATGGTATACAAAGATCAAAATTTGGAACAAGAAAAAATAAAATGTTTAAAAGTTTCGTTGAGAAATACTTGTGTTCATTTTCCGTCCAATGCTTACATTCCTTGCGAGTAAGAGCCACAGGTAAGTTATCAGAGGAAGCAGATGTAATGATTTGATTTGAATTTTGTATGGTTTGTGATTCTAGGTAGTTTGCATAGTTCAACACATCATGCCAACTAAAGTCATCATCTTGAGATAATATTTCGTTGAGTGACATAGCATGAACAATATGATTTGAAGGAATCAAAACTTCAATGTCATTAGAAACCTTGTGAAAATAACAAATTTTAAAATTAAAAATATCTATAACTATTATTAATAAAAAATTACTTACAATAAATAATAACTGCTTTTAAAGATTCTATAATTATAATATTATAATAATTAATTAATAAAGTGATTGTTTTCAAACTTTTTAGTTTAATTGGTTTTACTTTTATCAATACATGATTAAAAAACTACTTACAATAAATAATAACTATTTTTAAATATTTTATAATTATAATATTATAAAAGTTAAGAAAATGTATTTACTTTTATAATTTATATTATTTTTTTAACCTTAACAGAGATTTGAGTAATCATAACATCTATTTTTTATTACAATAAATTAGCATATGTATTTTTCCAAGTCCATATTTGATTTCTTTTCATAATTTTTTTATTTGAACAAATAATTATTTTGTATATTTTCTTTTCTTATATAATAATCTATGCAAGAAAATAAATATTTTTTTTAAAATTTTGGAAAAAAACTCTCTAATTATACTTTTATTTTTTAATCATGCATCGAAAATGTTCGGAAAGAAAAAAAAAACTAAAAAAAGTATAATAAATAACTCAAAATTTTAATGAGATTATAAAAAATATATGTTTTTTTAGTAAAGAAATCTTAAATGACTATTATATAAGAATAAATTAGAAATTGATATCTTAAAATTACAGGAGAAAGTTTTGATAAATTAGTATACTTTTTCTTATTCTACTTTAAATAAAGAAATTTATGCCAAAATGATTAAAGTCATCTCCTAAATGATTAAAAATAACTTTTGAATAGCAAAAGATTAATACGATTTTGTAATTGAAAAAAAGTAATAATGATATAAAAATTAAGAAGTCGTACTATGTTAAGTTTCTTTAAATAATGTATTAACACCTTTCCCTGAATTCATCTAGTTTTTTTGGGTTTTCATTTAAAAAAAATGGACAGAGATTTTAAAAATTGTTTTCTTTTTTACGTTAAGAATACTATACCTTTTGTAAAAGTTTCAAGAATAAATGAAAAATTCAAATTGTTTCATTTCTTTAGTTCTTTGAAAACGGGGTCGAAAAATGAAAAGCAAAAAAAAATTAAATTCGACCTCCTTTTCGCATACTGTTAAAAAACAAAAGTTTTTTTGAAATATTAGAATTTAATGAAAGAGAAATGCACAATTAATAATAAAATAAACCTTATAAATTTTGTTGGCTTGAGAAGGTAACATTGTTATTTCCACCAATTTGGAACTTCAAAATATGATGACTGAACACACTTTCTTTCCTCACTTCACTTTCTTTTCTATATGATACCTTGCTTTCTTTTCTTTGTAGTTCTTATTCTTATGTTGTTCTATTTATAAGAAGAGTAGAATTATCTTTTCAAAATGATAAAGTTAAAAATATGTTAAGATATTAAGAATGAAATGATAGGTTTAATATCTTAACAAATTTAATATTTTCTTGATAATGATAATAAATATATTTTATTTAATGAATATCTAAATAATTTAGATTTAATAACAATTTTTTAAATTTTAAATCATTTAAAATTTATAAAAGAATATATTCTTATGTATAAATCATAAATCCTCAGTCAGTATAAATCATAAATCCTAAGTCAGTGCGATCTAGATAAAAATAATTTTTTTTTAAATATTTAGATAATAAATAAATATTTAAGATAATAAATTCCTACTCCATACTAATTTTTTAAATAAATGAAAATTTGAATTTTATCCTATCATATTTTATATTAAGATTCACTTGTAGATGTTTTTTTATCTCATAAATTTAAAAATAAATAAATAAACTTACTTATATTTAAATTATATACTTTATTTTGTTTTAAATTTTCAAACACTACTTTCTATACCTTATACAACCCCCTTTTTTTTATTACAACATTACATGGCGAGTTTATTTTAATCTTACAATGCACTTCTCAATTAAAGTTTAAAACAAAGTTTTAAATAAAATAGAACTTAGTTTTCAGTTTTCATTTAAAATAAAAGTAGTTTGATAAATTTACTTTAAAAAATATTTTATTCAAAACTATTTTATCTCACAAAAAAATATTTGGTCAAACATTTTCTGATTTCATTTTCCAATTTTCATAAACATATAAAAAAATATAAGATTATTGTAGTATTAATTTTATTTTAAAATGCTTATATAAAGAAAATAATTTTTTTTACTTTAATTATTACTTTCTCATGTATATAAAACTGTAAACATAAAAATAAATACTATATATATATATATATATATATATAATTTTCTTTAATGGTAGGAGATAATTAGAACAATGTCTTATAAAATAAGATTTTAATTAATATAATTATACTAATTGTAGCTTTTTATTATTAATAGTAGAACTAAATGTGTCACGCATATATTTGTTTACATTTTTTATAACAAGAAAAATATTTTTATTTTAGTTTTCATGTTTTTAGACTTTTTTATTCAATTTTTATTAAATAATAACCCTTTTTCAATTTCTTTTTCTTTGAGTTAATTTTATGTTATTTTATTTTATATATTTATTTAAAAAATAGCAGATAAAGAAAGTAATTATTTTATTTTTATTAACTCAAGCATTCATTTGCAATTTACGTTCCGGTTAAAATATTAATAATTTGATACATGAAAAAAATAAAAGAAAAAATAATTTAAAAAGTGTATAAAAGATATTTATATTATCATTAAGGTATATGATAACTGGGAGGAGTCCTATCATTTTTTTAATATGATGTAACTTTATAAGTTCTAGAATTTATTTAGAAGATGCATATCCAACTAACATATCACGACAAGAAGTTGGATGAAGACAATATATTTTTCAAGAAGGTGTTTTGGAAATTTATACCATACATCAATGGTTTTCAATTTTGTAAGCCCATTGTGCATGTCAATGAAACTTTTCTATATAAAAACTACATAGGGACTTTATTGGTGATAGTTGTGCAAGATGTGCGCAACAACATATTACCAATCATCTTTGTTGTCGTTGAGGGTGATATTATTAATGCTTAGTTATTTTTCTAAAGGAACCTAAGAGGTACGTCACTCACCAAGATGGGCTCTACATAATTTTCGATCAACACAAATTTATAAGGAATGCATACTCTAAAGACGACAATAGTTGGAACCACAACAATTTAGTGCATTGTTATGTGCATTGCTCCTGTGTACACATTGGAATAAGTTTTCCATGTGTGTGAAGGAGATAGCTTGGAAATGAAGAGTATTAAACTCGTTACATTGGCCTAATACTATGTCTAAATCAAAAAATGAAAAAAAGAACTTCAAAGGACATACCTAAGTCAAGTATACATCAGGTTTCCATAAATATTTTCATTGTCTTGAAGTCAAAATACCTGATAAAACCATGTATCTATAGGAATGAGTTATGTTTTTATTAATCATCTTTTAATTATTAAGTTTAACAAAAATTACTTTTGTTAAGTATCACAATACAATATATATATATATATATATATATATATATATATATATATATATATATATATATATATAATTAAATATAATAACAAATAAAAAGATATCTAAATGTCAAGAAAAAATCACAAACCAATGACCAAAGACCCATAATGAATCGTAGAATGCCCTAATCTCGACCTTCAACACTAATTTAAACCATATCCAGTCTAATTCAAACCTTGAAAGATTGGATCAAGAGGTTTAATTTTTAATTCATTTATATTAATAGATATTATTACATAATCAAGTCTAAATAAATAATAATAATTAGCTTGAAGTTTTTCAAAAAATTGTTTAGGAGAAATAAATTAGCTATGAATTATTTAACAATGTGAGAAAATTATAACTATATTTTAGTTTTTCAGTACAAGAAACATGATTCGTTATCATGTTATATCTTGAAAAGACATCCACTTAATGATGTTGATTTTTTTCCAAAGAAATCAGAAAAAAAAACTTTGTGAATAACACTTTCTTGAATTTATTTACCAAAATGAACCTAATTACTTTAAACGTGCAAAATTGGTCTCTCCGTGAATTGATTCCTTAATTGTCAATATTTTTCATTTAATTGAATGTTTGATAAATTTGAAAAAATTGTGCGTAGAATCACACGTGAATCAAGATTGGTTCAAGAGATATCAAGAACACCAATAATTATATTGGTTCACTCTTCCTCTAAAGCTACATTCAGCCTCTTTGCCAACAAGTAAAGAAATTTACTCAAGAACTCAAAGCTCAATCAATATTCAACACAATAGACTTGCACCCTGCAAGAGTCCATCTGCACCCTATAGAATAACACCTCTGAACCTTACAAAGAATACAAAACCAATGCAGAACCCTACTGCACATCTACAAATGTAAACCCTATACAATTTGTAAACTAAACACTCACAAATACATGGAAATTAGAAAAACCAAAATTAATTATACACATACAACAACCCTAGACAGAAAACGAGTGCAAAAAACTTATCTCTAATTATCTAAAACAAGAGTAGCAGATTTTTCACTAATGGAGAGCTTTAAGATCTACAATCTTAATCTTTCTTGAAGAGAAACCCTTTCTCTTGGATGAACAATGTTTTTCGCACCTTTAGCTCTCTTAGAAAGTAAAATATCATTTTTGTGTTTTGAGAAAACAACCACTTCTGTTTTATAAAGCGACCAGTTATAAAACTGATTAACAGACCCGATTCAAACTATTGAAATCCAAAATCAATCGATTGATTTTTCTCAAAACAAATTTTCAGCAAATTGATTTTCAAAAATAATTGATTGCAAAACTTTGTAAAGGTGATTTTCGAAAATGATCAAGCCTTCTTGAAACAATTTTAAATGTTTTAGCCTTAGTAGATCCTTAAAACTCATTCCGAAGGTTCAAAGTGCTTGCTCATGGTCCATGGATCACACTCACACATAAAGCCTAAGTTTAGACCAACACAAGATGATCTTCATTCTTGCTCCAAGTTGACTTCAACAAATCACATGGTAGCTTTAGTGCTAACAAAAAATTGAAATAAATTCTCATTGTTTGTGATGTAAAATTGATCCATTTGAAGATGAACTTTTTTGTTGTTGAGAGAGAAAGGACATTCTATGTGTAGTGCAGATGGTGGGTTTCTACTCAATGGTAATAATTTAGCTGTAAGCTTAATTTATAGACAAAAAATAATTGAGTGATAGATAAACATGGTCTATGTGAGTTGGTAAATGAATGGTATAGCATAATGGACATAGTATATTATAGGCATATGAAATAATGCATCTATTACGAAAACGTGTTCGTGAGATTCATAATGTGTATACATATTATTTATTAGTGTGCCTTTAAGGAAGATAAAGGATGGATGATTGTACAACGATACAATTTATTGGTTAGTGTGCCGTAATGAAAAGTAATGTATGAAAGACTGTGTAGTTTGAGAAGTATGATTGTCATTATTTCAATGTATGCACATGAGCGATGCACATAGCAAAATATACACTCACTAAATTGTTTTTGTTCCAACTACTACCGTCTTTTATGCATTCCTTATAAATTGTGTTGATCGAAAATTATGCAGAGCCCATCTTATGGAGTGACATACCTCCTAGGTTCCTTTGGAAAAAGAACCAAGTATCAACATATCACCCTTAATGATAATAAAGATCATTGGTAATATGTTGTTGTGCACATCTTGCTTAAGTGCCACCAATAAGGTACCTCTGTAGTTTTAAAAAAAAAAGTTTCATCGACATGCACAACCTACTTGCAAAATTGAAAACCATTGATGTATTATATAAATTTCCAAAAAATCCTTTTGAAAAATATGTTGTCTTCGTCTAACTTATTGTTGTGATATATTGGTCGAAATTACATCTTATGAATGAATTATGGAACATATAAAGTTGCATCACATTCAAGAAAAATGATGATTTTTTGTAAGATTCCTCCCGGTTACCATATACCTTATAACTATTTTGTATATCCTCTTTAAAGTATTTTATCTTTGACTTTTTTTTATGAATCAAATTATTAATATTTTAAACAGGGTGTAAACGTTTGAGTTAATAAAAAGAAAATAATTACTTTCTTTATTTACTATTTTTTAAATAAATATATAAAATAACATAAAATTAACTCAAGAAAAAAGAATATAAAAAACAAGTAACTATTTAATAAAAATTGAATAAAAAAAGTCTAAAAACATGAAAACTAAAATAAAATATTTTTCTTATTATAAAAAAATGTAAAAACATATATGCGTGACACATATAGTTCTAATATTAATAATAAAAAGATACAATTAGTAGAATTATATTAATTAAAATCTTATTTATAAGACATTGTTTTCATTATGTCCTACGATTAAAGAGAATTATAGATATATAGTATATATTTTTATGTTTACAATTTATATACACGAGAAAGTAATAATTAAAGTAAAAAAAAATATTTTCTTTATATAAGCACTTTAAAATAAAATTAATACTACACTACGCTTATATCCTTTACCTGTTTATAAAAATTGGAAAATGAAATCAGAAAATGTTTGACCAAATATTTTTCATGAGATAAAATAGTTTTGAATAAAATATTTTTTAAAATAAATTTATCAAACTACTTTAGTTTAAATGAAAGCTAAAAAGATAAAAACTGAAAAGTAAGTTCTATTTTTTATTTAAATTTTTATTTTTAACATTAATTAAGAAGTGCATTGTAAGAATAAAATAAACTCGGCCATTCTAATAAAAAAAAGGGTTGTATTATAGAAAGTAATGTTTGAAATTTTAAAATAAGATAAAATATATAATTTAAATATAAGTAAATTTAAGTTTTATAAATTGCTGAGATAAAAAATAAAGCTACAAGTGAATCGTAATATAAAATGATAAGATAAAATTCAAATTTTCATTTATTTTAAAAATTAATATGTGGTAAGAATTTATTATCTTTAATATTTATTTATTATCTAAATCTTTAAAACGTATTTTTTTTATCTAGAAGGCAGTGCCAAGAATTTATGATCTATATATAAGAACATATTCTTTTAAAGTTTTTAAATAATTTAAACTCTAAAATTTGTCAGTAAATCTAAATTATTTAGATATTTTTAAATTAAATATATTTATTATCGTTATAAAGAAAATATTAAAGTTTTTAAATATTAAAACTATCATTTCATTCTTAATATCTTAAAATATTTTTAGCTTTATACTTTTGAAAAGATAGTTCTACTCTTTTTATAAATAGAACAACAAAGAGGAAAGAAAGTGTGTTACGTCATCATATTTTGAAGTTTCAAATTGGTGGAAATAATAATGTTACCTTCTTATGCGAACAAGATTTATGAGGTTTATTTTATTATCAATTTTGCATTTCTCTTTCATGTACATAAGTGATGCATATAACAAAGTATGTACATGCACTAAATTATTATTGTCGTCCCAACTACTCTCATCTTTAAATTATGATTTTTTTATAAATTTGTTTTGATAGAAAATTATGTAAAGTTCATATTATAGAATTACGTACCTTTTAAGTTTTTTCTTAAAAAAAAACCAAGCATTAATAATATTATTTTTAATGACAACAAAGATGATTGATAACGATTGATGATATGTTGTTACACATATATGGTATAGTTGTCACTAATAAGGTTTTTTTATAATTTTTATATAGGAAAGTCTCATTGACATGCATAACCAGTTTATAAAATTGAAAATCATTGATGTATGATATAAATTTTCAAAAGACCCTCTTGAAAAATATGTTATCTTTGTCCAACTTTTTGTCGTAATATGTCAGATATACATCTTTTAAATGAATTCCGGAACTTATAAAGTTACGTCACATTCAAGGAAAATGATAATATTTAATAGGACTACTCCACCCAGTTAGCATATACCTTATTGATAGTATAAATATCCTTTACATACTTTTTAAATTATTTGATCTTTGATACTTTTTATTTTTATATGTATCAAATTGTTAATATTTTAACCTAAATTGCAAATGAATGCTTGAGTTAATAAAAATAAAATAATTACTTTCTTTATATGCTATTTTTTAAATAAATATATAAAATAAAATAACAAAAAATTAACTCAAAGAAAAAGAAATTAAAAAAAGTTATTATTTAATAAAAACTGAATAAAAAAGTCTAAAAACATGAAAACTAAAATAAAATATTTTTCTTATTATAAAAAATGTCAACACATATAGCTCTATTATTAATAATAAAAAACTACAAGTAGTATAATTATATTAATTAAAATATTATTTTATAAGACATTGTTCTAATTATCTCCTACCATTAAAGAAAATTATAGATATATATATATATATATATATATATATATATATATATATATATATAGTATTTATTTTTATGTTTACAGTTTTATATACACGAGAAAGTAATAATTAAAGTAAAAAAATATTTTATTTATATAAGCATTTTAAAATAAAATTAATACTACAATAAGCTTATATTTTTTACATGTTTATGAAAATTGGAAAATGAAATCAGAAATTGTTTGACCAAATATTTTTTATGAGATAAGATAGTTTTGAATAAAATAGTTTTTAAAATAAAATTATCAAACTACTTTTATTTTAAATGAAAACTGAAAACTAAGTTCTATTTTATTTAAAATTTTATTTTTAACTTTAATTGAGTAGTGCATTTTAAGATTAAAATAAACTTAATGTTGTAATAAAAAAAAAAGGGTTGTATAAGGTATAGAAAGTAGTGTTTGAAACTTTAAAATAAAATAAAATCTATAATTTAAATATAAGTAAATTTATTTTTTTAAAATTTATGAGATAAAAAACCATCTACAAGAAATCTTAATATAAAATATGATAAGATAAAATTTAAATTTTCATTTATTTAAAAAATTAATATGGAGTAAGAATTTATTATCTTAAATATTTATTTATTATCTAAATATTTAAAAGGTATTTTTTTTTTATCCAGATCGCACTGATCAAGAATTTATGATTTATACATAAGAATATATTCTTTTAAAAAATTTAAATAATTTAAAGTTTTTTTATTAAATATTAGTTAGATATTTTTTAAATAAAATATATTTATTATCATTATCAAGAAAGTATTAAACTTTTTAAGATATTAAAACTATTATTTCATTCTTCATATCTTAACATGTTTTTAGCTTTACCCTTTTGAAAAGATAGTTCTACTCTTCTTATAAATAGAATAACATAGGAAGAAGAACCACGAAAAAAAAAAGAAGCGAGGTATCATATAGAAAAGAAAGTGAAGTACCCGAAAGAGAAAAGAAAGTGTGTTAAGTCATTATTTTGAAGTTCCAAATCGGTGGAAATAACAATGTTACCTTCTCAAGTCAACAAAATTTATGAGGTTTATTTTATTATTTTTGCATTTCTCTTAGATTCTAATATTCAAAAAAAGAACTTTTTGTTCTTTTAACAGTCTGGGAAAAAGGAGATCGAATTACCGTTTTTTGGTTTTTTTAAAAATAGCTTTTCATTTTCGACCCCGTTTTCAAAGAACTAACCAAATGAAACAATTTGAATTTTTCACTTGTTCTTGAAAATATTCTTGAAACTTTAAAAAATATATATAATATTTTTAACGGAAAAAAGAAAACAATTTTTAAAATCTCTGTCCATTTTTCTTAAATGAAAACCCAAAAAAACTAGATGAATTCAGGGAAAGGTGTTAATACATTATTTAAAGAAACTTAACATAGTATGACTTCTTAAATTTCATATCATTATTACTTTTTTTCAATTTCAAAATCGTATTAATCTTTTGCTATTCAAAAATTATTTTTAATCATTTAGGAGATGACTTTAATCATTTTGGAATAAATTTCTTTTATTAAAGTAGAATAGAAAAAGTATACTAATTTATCAAAACTTTCTCCTGTAATTTAAGATATCAATTTCTAATTTATTCTTATATTATCTTATATAATAGTCATTTAAGATTTGTTTACTAAAAAAACATATATTTTTTATAATTTCATTAAAATTTTGAGTTATTTATTATACTTTTTTAGTTTTTTTTTTCTTTCCGAACATTTTCAATGCATGATTAAAAAATAAGAGTATAATTAGAGGAAATTTTTTTCATGAAATTAAAAAAAATATTTATTTTCTTACAAAAATATTATTATATAAGAAAATAAAATATATAAAATAATTATTTGTTCAAAAAAAAATTATGAAAAAAAATCAAATATGGACTTGGAAAAATACATATGCTCATTTATTGTATTCCAATTTTTATGATAATAAAAAAATAGATGTTATGATTACTCAAATATCTGTTAAGGTTAAAAAATAATATAAATTATAAAAGTAAATACATTTTCTTAAATTTTATAATATTATATTATAAAATATTTAATAGTTATTATTTATTGTAAGTAGTTTTTAATCATGTATTGATAAAAGTTGTAACAACCTAGAAAATCTGTCATTTGAGTGAAATGGTAGAAGTGGAATGAGCACTTGATTATTATATTATTAAACTAAAAACGCGTATTTATAGAAAAAGTAAGTAGTCAAGTCTCATTTCAACTCAAGTCATCATCTCTCTAAAAACCCCTAACCTCTTTTCCTCTGACTTCTCTCTAAGTTTCTGTTTCCATACCTCATCAGTTTCTCAAGCGGAGCCCACCGTTGGACTCGTGGCGGAGAATAGAGCAAGTCTA
>Ga0209700_106930_pt1 | contig 16768 bp, 12 predicted proteins | sample SiratroredBW_FD_187528 | JGI IMG/M metagenome (GOLD analysis project Ga0209700, IMG submission 187528) | Root nodule microbial communities of legume samples collected from California, USA - Siratro red BW (SPAdes) (version 2) | ecosystem: Host-associated > Plants > Roots > Nodule | place: USA...
GAAGCCCCCTCAGCAAAAGGCAAACGGTTTTCAGCCATGGATCGAAAACTTGACTAGGATACAAGTCCTAGCTTTGATGCCAATTGTAAGAAACTGTTTTGGCTGAAATACAAGAGGGGGGGGGGGGGGGGGCGGTGAATTGGATTTCAAAATCTTTTTCAAAAACTAGTTGACCTTCTAACAAAATTCAAAATTCTTTTAATAAACTGGATCTTTATTGACTTTACTTAGCAAGACAGTAGAATGAATCAGTGAATAGAATATAATCCAGTCGCAGTACAATGCAGCAAATCAAACAATTTTATCAAAATTTATATGTAAGTACGGAAGCGATTTAGTTTACTGAACAAAAACAGAATAAAACTTAACCACACAGAAAGAACTGATCAACTTCAAGTTTATCAAGCTTGACTGGTTAAAAACCTTTTTGTTAAACACTATAAACTTTGTTAAATGTATGAAAAACAGTCTTTAATCAACAACAGTGAGAGATTTGGTTTTCTGGAAAAACAAACTGATAAACAGTAACCCCAGCAAATTGCAAAACTGCAAATTTATAGAAAACTGATATACAGATTATTAACAGATTCAAAGCAGTTTGGATTAGACTGAGTTAAAATGGAATAAATGATTTTAAGTTGTTACTAAAAATGCTTTCAGAAAATGATGAAGTTATTCAATTAGCAAGATTCACTTAATTCTGAAAATTCAAGAAAATCAGCAAGAATTAGCAAGAAGTAAAGAGAGAGAGCAAGAGAGAATCAAGACACAGTAGATTTTTATACTGGTTCACCCAACAACCGGGCTACGTCCAGTCCCTCACACACAGTAAGGATTTCACTAAACTGATCAACCTGATCCAGTTTACAACACTTGCCTACAGCAAGACGACACTGCACTCTGCAACCAACCCCTGCTGAACCTACAACAGAACAAGAAACACCCCAGAATCCACTGTGTGCTTTAAGAACTCCCTTTCTGAAATCGACAACAAGTAACGTTATACAGAGTCCACTGTATAACTCAGAAACGTCTCACTGCAACTCGCAGTAGACCATTGCGATCCCACAGCAGAACAGGAAACCACACAAAAACCCACTGTGTGTTTCACGAAGACCCTTGCTGAAACCCACAGCAAGTCGCACCCTGTATAGAGCCAACTGTACAGAACAGAATTACCAACCCAGGCAATTCAAGAACGCAATAGAAATTTCAATACAGATGAAGGATGAACACAGTTACTGCAATACAAGCACTTATATACAAAAGAATGACAAAAGTAATAAGGAAGAGTATAGAAGGCTTAGTCTTGATGATCGAATCAGCGAAGAACTGTCTCAGTCAAATGATAGTTCTAGCAGCAGTTCAAGAAAACAGTTCTTGATGAAAAACTTCGATTGATCTTTGATCACAAGACTCACGGGCGCATTTGCTCTCTTTGAAAATCTCAAACTTTCGTGCTTAGAAAATGTTTTGAATGATTTTTTTTGTTAACTTCCAAAATTTCACGCCAGCTATTTAAACATAATTGTCATTTAAAAATTGAGTCGATTGATTTTTCAAATAGTCGACTGTTTTTCTCCAGTTAGTTAAAACAGTTGTTCAAAACGCAAGTTTTGATTTTAATGATTTCTCAAAACTTTTGTTAATAGAGAAAATGCTTGTAGAGCTTATCATTGATTAAGATTGCATGCATCACTGATTAGACCTCAAACTTACCCCACAACACACACTCCTAAGTTCTATACCAAGTCTTCAATCTTCATGAACTCTTCATGTAATCCACATATGCTCATAAGGTCTTGAACATCTTCACTTGGTTGACTTCATCAAATCATCACAGTAGCCCAGAGTGCTAACAACGGGTAAAAGGTCTATATAATATTTGTACTACTTTTTCGGGCTCGGGCACCACCGGAACATGAAAAGTTGAAAACGGGGCCTTGATGACTCGATTTTGTGCCCGAAATGTACCAAAACTTTTTGGGGTGCAATTCCTATAGTTTCGTATCAATATGACAAAAAAATGTTTCGGTCGAATTTTGACAATTTTTTCGGGGCCGGGCAAAACCGACCCAGCCAAAGTTGAAAACCGGAGCCAGATGACTACGTTTGGCACCCAAAACATACCCATACAATTTGTGGTGCAGTTTCTATTGTTTCTTGTCAATACGGAAGAAAAATAATTCGGTCGAGTTTTGTCGACTTTTCGGGCCTCAGTACCACCGAGGCGGGAAAAGTTGAAAATTGGGCCCGTATGACTCTGTTTTGCACCCGAAACATACCCACATTATTCGGGACGCAGTTCTTATCATTTTGCGATTAGTACGGCTGAAAAATGTTTTAGTCGAATTTGGACGACTTTTTCGGGCCCGAGCACTACTCAACAGGCAGAGTTGAAAATTGGGCCCGGATGACTCTGTGTTGACAACCGAGATATACCCAAACTATTCGGGACACATTTCTCGTTGTTTTTGATTCGTACGGGAAAAGACGGTGTAGGACAAAATTTTACGACTTTTTCGGGCCCGGAGCACAACGGAGAAGGAAAAGTTGAAAATGGGGTCCAGATAAATCGGTTGAGCGCCCGAAACGTACCCACACTTTTTAGGGTGCAATTCTTATCGTTTCCCGTCAGTACAACAAAAAAATGTTTCGATCGAATTTTGACGACTTTTTCGGGGCTGGGCACCGCTGGCCCAGCCAAAGTTGAAAACCGCACCGAGATGATTATGTTTGGCACCCCAAACATACCCACACAATTTGTGGTGCAGTTTCTATCGTTTCCCGTCGGTACGGTTAAAAAATAATTCGGTCGACTTTTGCCAACTTTTCGGGCCCCGGTACCACCGAGGCGGGAAAAGTTAAAGATTGTGCCCATCTGACTCCGTTATGCACCCGAAACATACCTACAATATTCAGGACGCAGTCCTTATCGTTTTGCGATCGGTACGGTTGAAAAATGTTTCAAATGAATTTTGACGACTTTTTCGAGCGCGAGCACCACCGCTGCAGGCAGAGTTGAAAACCGGGCCCGGATGACTTGGTTTTGACAGCCGAAATACACACACACTATTTGGGACGCATTTCTTGTCATTTTTTATTCGTACGGATAAAAATGGTATCTATCAAATTTTTACGACTTTTTCAGGCTCGGGCACCACCGGAACATGAAAAGTTAAAAACGGGGCCCGATAACTCGGTTTAGCGCCCGAAACGTACCTAACTTTTTAGGTTGCTATTCTTAAAGTTTCGTATCAGTACGACAAAAAAATGTTTCGGTCGAATTTTGACGACTTTTCCGGAGCCGACCACAACTGGTGCTGCCAAAGTTTAAAACCGGACCCAGATGACTACGTTTGGCACCCAAAACAAACCTACACAATTTGTAGTGCAGTTTCTATCGCTTTCTGTCAATACGGTTGAAAAATAATTCGGTGGTGTTTTGCCGAATTTTCGGGCCTCGGTACTACCGAGGCTGGAAAAGTTGAAAATCGAGCCCGTATAACTCCGTTTTGCACCCGAAACATACCTACAACATTCATGACGCAGTTCTTATCGTTTTGCAATCTGTACGGCTGAAAAATGTTTCAGACGAATTTTCACAAATTTTTAGGGCTTGAGCACCACCACTGTAGGCAGAGATGAAAATTGGCCGCGAATGACTCTAATTTGACAGCCGAAATATACCCACACTATTTGGGATGCATTTCTTGTCGTTTTTGATTCGTACCGGTAAAGACAGTCTCGGAAAAATTTTTACGAGATTTTCGGGCCCGAACACGACAGTGAAGGAAAAGTTGAAAATGGGGCCAGATTACTCGGTTGAGCGCCCGAAACATACCCACACTTTTTGGGGTCCAATTCTTATCGTTTCGTATCAGTACGACAAAAAAATATTTCGGTCGAATTTTGACAACTTTTCCGAAGTCGAGCACAACCGGTGCAGCCAAAGTTGAAAACCGTACCCAGATGACTATGTTTGGCACCCCAAACATACTCACACAATTTGTGGTGCAGTTTCTATTGCTTCCCGTCAATACAGTTGAAAAATAATTCGGTCGTGTTTTGCCGACTTTTCAAGCCTCGATACCACCGAGGCGGGAAAAGTTGAAAATTATTCGAGATGCAGTTCTTATCGTTTTGCGATCTGTACGATTGAAAAATGTTTCAGATGAATTTTGACGTCTTTTTCGGGATCGTGCACCACCGTTGCATGCAGAGTTGAAAATCGGGCCGTCATGACTCTGTTTTGACAACCGAAATATACCCACACGGGGCGCATTTCTTGTTGTTTATTATTCGTACGGGTAAAAACGGTCTCCATCAATTTTTACGACTTTTTCAGCCTTAGGCAGCACCGGAACATGAAAAGTTGAAAACGGGGCCCTAATGGCTCGGTTTAGCGCCCGTAACGTCCTACACTTTTTGGGGTGCAATTGTTATCGTTTCGCATCAGTATGACAAAAAAATGTTTCGGTCGAATTTTGACGACTTTTCTGGAGTCGGGCACAACCGGCACGACCAAAGTTGAAAACCGGACCCAAAAGACTACGTTTGGCACCCCAAACATACCCACACAAGTTGTGGTGCAGTTTCTATCCTTTCTCGTCAGTACGGTTAACAAATAATTCGCTCGAGTTTTGTCAACTTTTCGGGCCTAGGTACTACCGAGGCAGGAAAAGTTGAAAATCGGACCCGTATGACTCCGTTTTCCACCCGAAACATACCAACATTATTCGGGATGCAGTTCTTATCGTATTACGATCAGTACGGCTGAAAAATGTTTCAGACGAATTTTGCCGACTTTTTCGAGCCCTAGCACCACCGTTACAGGCAGAGTTGAAAATCGGACGAGGATGACTCTGTTTTGACAACCGCAATATACCCACACTATTGGGGACACATTTCTTGTCATTTTTTATTTGTACGGGTAAAGACAGTCTTGGACAAATTTTTATAAATTTTTCGGGCCCGGGCACAACGGAGTAGGAATAGTAAAAAACGGGCCCCAGATGAGTCGGTTGAGCTCCCGAAACGTACCCTCACTTTTTGGGTTGCAATTCTTATCATTTCGCGTCAGTACGACAAAAAAATGTTATCGTCGAATTTTGACGACTTTTCCGATGCCGGGCACAACCAGCTCAGCCAAAGTTGAAAATCGGACCCAGATGAATATGTTTGGCAACCCAAACATACCCACACAAATTCTGGTGCAGTTTCTATTTTTTCCCGTTAATACGGTTGAAATATAATTCGGTCGAGTTTTGCCGACCTTTCGGGCCTCGGTATTACTCTGTTTTGCACCCGAAACATACCCACATTATTCGGGACGCAGTTCTTATCGTTCTGCGATCAGTACAACTGAAAAATGTTTCGGTCAAATTTTAATGACTTTTTCGAACCCGAGCACCACCGCAGTAGGGAGAGTTGAAAATTAGGCCTCGATGACTCTGTTTTGACAACTGAAATATACCCACACTATTTCGGACACATTTCTTGTCGTTTTTTATTAGTACGGGTAGAGACGGTCTCGGACAAATTTTTATAAGTTTTTCGGGTCCGGTTACAACGGAGCAGGAAAACTTCAAAACAGGGCCCACATGAGTCGGTTGAGCGCCCGAAACGTACCCACACTTTTTGGGGTGCGATTCGTATCGTTTCGTGTCAATACGGAAAAAATGCTTCGGTCAAATTTTGACGACTTTTCCGGGGCTTTAGGGTGTGCAGAGTTAAAAATGGGGCCCGAGCACCACCGCTGCTGGCAGAGTTAAAAATCAGGCCCGGATGACTCAGTTTTGACAGCCGAATATAGCCACACTATTTGGGGCGCATTTCTTGTCATTTTTTATTTGTATGGATAAAAACGACCTATCAAATTTTGACGACTTTTTCGGGCCCGGACAACACTAGGACATGAAATTTTGAAAACGGGACCCGAATGACTCAGTTTAGGGCCCGAAACGTACCCAAACCTTTTGGGATGCCATTCTTATCGTTTCCTATCACTACGACAAAAAAAATGTTTTGATGGAATTTTGACGACTTTTCCGGAGCCAGGCACAACCGGCATAACCAAAGTTGAAAACCGGACCAGTATGACTATGTTTGTCACCCCAAACATACCTACACAATTTGTGGTGCAGTTTTTATCGTTTTCCGTCAATATGGTTGAAAAATAATTCGGTCGACTTTCGCCGACTTTTCGTGCGTCGTTACTACTGAGGCGGAAAAAATTGAAAATCGGCCCTGTATGACTGCGTTTTGCACCCGAAACATACTGACATTATTCGTGACGCAGTTCATGTCGTTTTGTGATCAGTGCGGCTGAAAAATGTTTCAGTCAAACTTTGACGACTTTTTCGGGCCCGAATACCACCATAGCAAGCAGAGTTGAAAATCGGGCCCAGATGACTGTTTTGACAACCGAAATATACCCACACTATTTGGGACACATTTCTTGTCATTTTTGATTCGTAGCGGTAAAGATGGTCTCAGACAAATATTTACGACTTTTTCGGGCCCGGGCAAAACGGAGAAGGAAAAGTTGAAAACGGGGCCCAGATGACTCGGTTGAGCGCCCGAAACGTACCAACTCTTTTTGGGGTGCAATTTTTATCGTTTGGCGTCAGTACGACAAAAAAATGTTTCAGTCGAATTTTGACGACTTTTCCGGTGCTGGTCACAACCGGCCCCGCCAAAGTTCAAAATCGGATCGAGATGACTACGTTTGGCACCCCAAACCTACCTACACAATTTATTATGCAGTTTCTATCGTTTCCCGTCAGTACGGTTGAAAAATAATTCGGTCGAGTTTTGCCGACTTTCGGCCCTCATTACCAACAAGGCGGGAAAAGTTGAAAATCGGGCCCGTCTGACTCTGTTTTGCACCTGAAACATACCTTCATTATTCGGGACACTGTTCTTATCGTTTTGCGATTAGTACGGTTGAAAAATATTTCTGACGAATTTTGACGACATTTTCGGGCCCGAGCACCACTGCTACAGGCAGAGTTGAAAATCGAGCCCAGATGACTCAGTTTTGACAGCCAAAATATACCCACACTATTTGGGACGCATTTTTTGTTGTTTTTTATTTGTATGAGTAAAAACAGTGTCTATCAAATTTTTATGACTTTTTCGGGCCCCAGTACCATAGGAATATGAAATGTTGAAAACGGAGCCCTAATGATTCGGTTAAGCGCCCGAAACGTCCTACACTTTTTGGGGTGCAATTCTTATCGTTTCGCATCAGTACGACAAAAAACTGTTTCGGTCAAATTTTGACAACTTTTCCGGAGCTGGGCACAACTGACGCAGCCAAAGTTGAAAACCGGACCTAGATGACTACGTTTGGCACCCCAAACATACCCATATAATTTGTGTTGCAGTTTCTATCGTTTCCTGTCAGTACGATTGAAAAATAATTCGTTCGAGTTTTGCCGACTTTTCGGGCCTCGGTACGACCGAGGTGGGAAAAGTTGAAAATCGGGCCCGTATGACTCCGTTTTGCACCCGAAACATACCCACAATATTCGGGACACAGTTCTTATCGTTTTGCGATCTGTACGGCCGAAAAATGTTTCAGACGAATTTTGACGACTTTTTCAGACCTGAGCACCACCGCTATAAGCAGAGTTGAAAATTGGGCCCTGATGACTCAGTTTTGACAGTCGAAATATACCCGCACGCATTTCATGTCATTTTTTATTCGTATAGGTAAAAACGGTCTCTATCTAATTTTTACGACTTTTTCGAGCCCGGGTACCATCGGAATATGAAATGTTGAATACGGGGCCCTGATGATTCGGTTAAGTGCCTAAAACGTCCCACACTTTTTGGGGTGCAATTCTTATCGTTTCGCATCAGTACGACAAAAAAATCTTTCGGTCGAATTTTGACGACTTTTCCGGAGCCGGGCACAACCGACACTGCCAAAGTTGAAAATCGGACCCAGATGACTACGTTTGGCACCCCAAACATACGCACACAATTATGGTGCAGTTTCTATGTTTCCTGTTAGTACGGTTGAAAAATAATTCGTTCGAGTTTTGCCGACTTTTCGGGCCTCGGTACGACCGAGGTGGGAAAAGTTGAAAATCGGACTCGTATGATTCCGTTTTGCTCCCGAAACATACCCACAATATTCGGGACGCAGTTCTTATTGTTTTGCGATCAGTAAGGCTGAAAAATGTTTCAGTCTTATTTTGACGACTTTTACAGGCCCGTGCACCACCGCTGCAAGCAGAGTTGAAAATCGGTCTCGGATGACTCAGTTTTGACAGCTGAAATATACCCACACTATTGGGACGCATTTCATGTCGTTTTTGATTTGTACGGGTAAAAACGGTTCCTATCAAATTTTTATGACTTTTTTGGGCCCGGGTACCACCGGAACAAGAAATGTTGGAAACAGGGCCCTGATGACTCGTTTAGCACCCGAAACGTACCCACACTTCTTAGCTGCAATTTTTCTCGTTTCGCGCCTGTACGACAAAAAAATGTTTATGTCGAATTTTGACAACCTTTCTGGTGCTGGCCCCGCCAAAGTTGAAAACTGGACCCAGATGCCTACGTTTGGCACCCCAAACATACCCACACAATTTGTGATGCAGTTTATATGTTTCCTGTTAGTACAGTTGAAAAATGATTTGGTTGAATTTCGCCGACTTTTCGGGCCTCGGTACTACCGAGGTGAGAAAAGTTGAAAATCTGGCCCGTATGACTCTACTTTGAACCCGAAACATACCCACAATATTCAGGACGCAATTCTTATCGTTTTGCGATCAGTACGACTCAAAAATGATTTAGACGAATTTTTAGGGCCCGAACACTACCGTTGCAGGCAGAGTTGAAAATCGGGCCCGGATGACTCTGTTTTGACAGCCAAAATATACCCACATTATTTGAGAGGTATTTCTTGTCGTTTATGATTGGTACCGGTAAAGACGGTCTCAGACAAATTTTTACAACTTTTTCGGGCCCAGCCACAACGGAAAAGGAAAAGTTGAAAATGGGGCCAGATGACTCAGTTGAGCGCCCGAAACGTACCCACACTTTTTGGGGTGCAATTCTTATCGTTTCGAGTCAGTATGACAAAAAAATGTTTCTTTCTAATTCTGACAACTTTTCCGGTGCTGAGCGCAACCGGCCCCGCCAAAGTTGAAAATTGGACCTAGATGACTATGTTTGGCACCCCAAACATACCCACACAATTTGTGGTGCAGTTTTTATGTTTCCTGTTAGTACTACCGAGGCAGGAAAAGTTGAAAATCGGGCACGTATGACTCCGTTTTGCACCCGAAACATATCCACATATTCGGGACGCAGTTCTTATCGTTTTGCGATCAGTACGGCTGAAAAAATTTTCAAACGAATTTTGACGACTTTTTCGGGCCAGAGCACCACCGCTGCGGGCAGAGTTTAAAATCTGGCCCGGATAACTCAGTTTTGACAGTCGCAATATACCCACACTATTTAGGACGCATTTCTTGTCATTTTTCATTCGTACGGGTAAAACCAGTCTCTATCAAATTTTTACGACTTTTTCGGGCCCAGGTACCACCGGAACATGAAATGTTGGAAACGAGGCCCTGATGACTCCGCTTAGTGCCCAAAACGTACACACACTTTTTGGGGTGCAATTCTTATCGCTTCGCATCAGTACGACAAAAAAATGTTTCTATCAAATTTTGACGACTTTTTTGTGCCCGAGCACCACCGCAGCAGGCAGAGTTGAAAATCAGGACCGGATGACTCTGTTTTGACAGGCGAAATATACCCACACTATTTGGGACGCGTTTCTTGTCGTTTTTGATTCGTACGGGTAAAGACGACCTCGAACAAATTTTTACGATTTTTTCGGGCCCAATTTTTTGATTCGTACAGGGCCTAGATGACTCGGTTGAGATCTATCTCTTAGATATCTATCTATCTCTTAGAGATCTATCTATCTCTTAGATATCTTTGTATCTCTTAAATATCTATCTATTATATATCTATTTGTTAGATATCTATATATCTATCAGATATCTATTGATATCTATATATCTATCAGATATCTATTGATATCTATCTATTAGATATTTATCTGTTACATATCTATCTATCTATCTCTAAGATATCTATCTATCTCTTAGATATCTATCTGTTACATATTTATCTGTTAGATATCTATCTGGTAGAAATCTATCTTTTTGTTAGATATCTAACACATATCTATCTGTTAGATATCTATCTATCTGTTAATATAGATATCTATATGTTATATATCTATCTATATGTTAGATTTACAATTTTTTGAAAGCCATAGACAGGTAAAATAGAAAAAAAAGATGTCAAAAGTACTAAAAAATTAAAAAAGCAAATAGTAAACGATGGAATTCTTAAAATGTTTTGCATTTAAAGTATCTATATTTTTTTAATAAAAATTCAGGAATTTTCCAGAATTCTCTCATAGAATCTGTATTCCATACAATAAAGCACCACAAAAATGTTTAGAATTTTTTGCCAAGTTTGGATAAGTGAAATAGGAAAAAGAGATTACCAAAATGCTAAAAAAAAAAACAGTAAACGATGGAATTTATGAAGAATTTTGGGTTTTAAATGTCTATATGTTTTAGAAAAATATTCCACGACTTTCCAAAATTCTTTGATAAAATCTCTAATCCATAAAATAAAAAAACATAAAAATTTCTAGAATTTGTTAACAAGTACAGATAGACGAAATTAAAAATAAAATGCCAAAAATAATAAAAAAATAAAAAAACAAATAGTAAAGTGCATAATTTTAAACAAATAAATATTTCACATATCAATATTTTTTTTTAAAAGAACTTTTAGAATTTTCCAGAAATCGTTGATAAAATCTCTAACCCTTCTAATAAAACACTACAAAAAATTTTATAATTTTTGGACAAGTTTGGATAGGTGAAACAGAAAACAAAATGCCAAAAATGCTAAAAAAATAAAAAAGAAATAGTAAACGATGGAATTTTGTTGAAATTTTGTATTTCAAATATCTCAATTTTTTGATAAAATCTCGAATCCATACAATAAAACAACACAAAAATTTTACAATTTTTTGAAAGCCATAGACAGGTAAAATACAAAAAAAAAGATGTCAAAAATACTAAAAAATTAAAAAAGCAAATAGTAAACGATGGAATTCTTAAAATGTTTTGTATTTAAAGTATCTCTATTTTTTTAATAAAAATTGAGGAATTTTCCAGAATTCTCTGATAGAATCTGTAATCCATACAATAAAGCACCACAAAAATGTTTAGAATTTTTTGACAAGTTTGGATAGGTGAAATAGGAAAAAAAGATTACCAAAATGCGAAAAATAAAATAGTAAACGATGGAATTTATGAAGAATTTTGGATTTCAAATGTCTATATTTTTTAGAAAACTATTCCATAATTTTCCAAAATTCTTTGATAAAATCTCTAATCCATAAAATAAAATAAAACATAAAAATTTCTAGAATTTGTTGACAAGTACAGATAGAAGAAATTGAAAATAAAATGTCAAAAATAATAAAAAACAAATAGTAAACAACAGAATTTTGAAAAAAAACTTATTTCACATATGAATATTTTTTTTAAAAGAACTTTTAGAATTTTCCATAAATTGTTTGTAAAATCTCTAACCCTTCCAATAAAACACAACAAAAAATTCTATAATTTTTGGACAAGTTTAGATAGGTGAAATAGAAAACAAAATGCCAAAAACGCTAAAAAAATAAAAAAGAAATAGTAAACGATGGAGTTTTGTTGAAATTTTGTATTTCAAATATCTCATTTTTTTGATAAATTTTCGGATCCATACAATAAAACAACATAGAAATTTTACAATTTTTTGAAAACCATAGACATGCAAAATAGAAAACAAAGATGTCAAAAATACTAAAAAATTACAAAAGCAAATAGTAAACGATCGAATTCTGAAAATATTTTCTATTTAAAGTATCTGAATTTTTTTTAATAAAAATTCAAGAATTTTGCAGAATTCTGTAATAAATTCTATAATCCATACAATAAAGCACCACAAAAATGTTTAGAATTTTTTGACAAGTTTGGATAGGTGAAATAGGAAAAAAACATTACCAAAATGCTGAAAAAATAGAAAAAAACAAATAGTAAACGATGAAATTTATGAAGAATTTTGGATTTCAAATGTCTATATTTTTTAGAAAAATATTCCAAGATTTTCCAAAATTCTTTGATAAAATCTCTAATCCATAAAATAAAAAGCATAAATAATTCTAGAATATGTTGACATGTACAAATAAACGAAATTGAAAATAAAATGTCAAAAATAAAAAAAAATAAAAAAATAAATAGTAAATCGCAGAATTTTGAAAAAAAAATAATTATTTCACATATGAATATTTTTTTTCAAAGAGCTTTTAGAATTTTCCAGAAATCGTTTGTAAAATCTCTAACCCTTCCAATAAAACACTACAAAAAATTCTATAATTTTTAGACAAGATTAGATAGGTGAAATAGAAAACAAAATGCCAAAAATGCCAAAAAAATAAAAAAGAAATAGTATACGATGAAATTTTGTTGAAATTTTGTATTTCAAATATCTCAATTTTTTGATAAAATCTCGAATCCATACAATAAAATAACACAAAAATTTTACAATTGTTTGAAAACCATAGACATGCAAAATAGAAAAAAAGATGTCAAAAATACTAAAAAATTAAAAAAGCAAATAGTAAACGATCGAATTCTAAAAATATTTTCTAATTAAAGTATCTGTATTTTTTTTAAATAAAAATTGAAGAATTTTGCAGAATTCTCTAATAAATTCTATAATCCGTACAATAAAGCACCACAAAAATGTTTAGAATTTTTTGACAAGTTTGGGTAGGTGAAATAGGAAAAAGAAGATTACCAAAATGCTGAAAAAATAAAAAAAAAAACAAATAGTAAACGATGGAATTTATGAAGAATTTTGGATTTCAAATGTCTATATTTTTTAGAAAAATATTCCAAGATTTTCCAAAATTCTTTGATAAAATCTCTAATCCAAAAATTAAAAAAACATAAATAATTCTAGAATATGTTGACATGTACAGATAAACGAAATTGAAAATAAAATGTCAAAAATAAAAAAAAAATAATTATTTCACATATGAATATATTTTTTAAAAGAGCATTTAGAATTTTCCAGAAATCGTTTGTAAAATCTCTAACCCTTCCAATAAAACAGTACAAAAAATTCTATAATTTTTGGACAAGTTTAGATAGGTGAAATAGAAAACAAAATGCCAAAAATGCTAAAAAAATAAAAAAGAAATAGTAAACGGTGGAATTTTGTTGAAATTTTGTATCTCAAATATCTCAATTTTTTTAGAAAATCTCGGATCCATACAATAAAACAATACAAAAATTTTACAATTTTTTGAAAGCCATAGATAGGTAAAAAAAAAATCTCAAAAATACTAAAACATTAAAAAAAGCAAATAGTAAACGATGTAATTCTTAAAATGTTTCGTATTTAAAGTATCTCTATTTTTTTAATAAAACTTCAAGAATTTTCCAGAATTCTCTGAAAAAATGTGTAATCCGTACAATAAAGCACCACAAAAATGTTTAGAATTTTTTGACAAGTTTGGATAGATGAAATAGGAAAAAAAGATTACCAAAATGCAAAAAAAAAAAAAAAAAAAAACAAATAGTAAACGATGCAATTTATGAAGAATTTTGGATTTCAAATGTCTATATTTTTTAGAAAAATATTCCATAATTTTCCAAAATTCTTTGATAAAATCTCTAATCCATAAAATAAAAAAACATAAATAATTCTAGAATATGTTGACATGTACAGATAGACGAAATTGAAAATAAAATGTCAAAAATAATAAAAAATAAAAAAACAAAGGAAACATGCAGAATTTTGAAAAAAAAATATTTCGCATATCAATATTTTTTTTAAAGAACTTTTAGAAATTTCCAGAACTTGTTGGTAAAATCTCTAACCCTTCCAATAAAACACTACAAAAAATTCCATAATTTTTGGACAAGTTTGGATAGGTGAAATAGAAAACAAAATGCCAAAAATGCTAAAAAAGTAAAAAGAAATAGTAAACGATGGAATTTTGTTGAAATTTTGTATTTCAAATATCTCAATTTTTTGAGAAAATCTCAGATCCATACAATAAAACAATACAAAAATTTTACAATTTTTTAAAAGCCATAGATAGGTAAAAAAGAAAAAAAAAATCTCAAAAATACTAAAACATTAAAAAAGCAAATAGTAAACGATGTAATTTTTAAAATGTTTCGTATTTAAAGTATCTCTATTTTTTTAATAAAAATTTAGGAATTTTCCAGAATTCTCTGATAAAAATATTTAATCTGTACAATAAAGCACCACAAAAATGTTTAGAATTTTTTAACAAGTTTGGATAGGTGAAATAGGAAAAAAAGATTACCAAAATGCTGAAAAAATAAAAAAAAAACAAATAGTAAACGGTGGAATTTATGAAGAATTTTGGATTTCAAATGTCTATATTTTTTAGAAAAATATTCCATGATTTTTCAAAATTCTTTGATAAAATCTCTAATTCATAAAATAAAAAAACATAAAAATTTCTAGAATTTGTTGAAAAGTACAGATAGACGAAATTGAAAATAAAATGTCAAAAATAATAAAAAAATAAATAGAAAACATATAGAATTTTGAAAAAAAAAATATTTCACATACCAATATTTTTTTTAAAAGCTCTTTTAGAATTTTCAAGAAATCGTTGGTAAAATCTCTAACCCTTCCAATAACATACTACAAAAAATTCCATAATTTTTGGACAAGTTTGGATTGGTGAAATAGAAAAAAAAAATGCAAAAAATGCTAAAAAAATAAAAAAGAAATAGTAAACGATGGAATTTTGTTGAAGTTTTGTATTTCAAATATCTCAATTTTTTGATAAAATCTCGGATCCATACAATAAAACATAAAAAAAATTTTACAATTTTTTGAAAGCCATAAATAGGTAAAATAGAAAAAAAAAAGATGTCAAAAATACTAAAAAATTTAAAAAAGCAAATAGTAAACGATGGAATTCTTAAATTGTTTTGTATTTAAAGTATCTCTATTTTTTTAATAAAATTTCAAGAATTTTCCAGAATTCTCTGATAAAATTTGTAATCCGTACAATAAACCACTACAAAAATGTTTAGAATTTTTTGACAAGTTTGGATAGGTGAAATAGGAAAAAAAGATTACGAAAATGCTAAAGAAATAAAAAAAAAATAAATAGTAAACGATGGAATTTATTAAGAATTTTAGATTTCAAATGTCTATATTTTTTAGAAAAATATTACATGACTTTCCAAAATTCTTTGATAAAATCTCTAATCTATACAGTAAAAAAACATAAAAATTTATAGAATTTGTTGACAACTACAGATAGACGAAATTGAAAATAAAATGTCAAAAATAATAAAAAAATAAAAAAACAAATAGTAAACACCATAATTTTGAAAAAAAAATTATTTCACATATTAATATTTTTTTTAAAAGAACTTTTAGAATTTTCCTGAAATCATTGGTAAAATCTCTAACCCTTCCAATAAAACACTACAAAAATTCTATAATTTTTGGACAAGTTTGGATAGGTGAAATAGAAAACAAAATGCCAAAAATGCTAAAAAAAATAAAAAAGAAATAGTAAACGATTGAATTTTGTTGAAATTTTGTATTTCAAATATCTCAATTTTTAGATAAAATCTCGGATCTATACAATAAAACAACACTAAAATTTTACAATTTTTTGAAAACCGTAGACATTTAAAATAAAAAAAAAAGATGTTAAAAATACTAAAAAATTAAAAAAGCAAACAGTACACGATGGAATTCTGAAAATATTTTGTATTTAAAGTATCTCTATTTTTTTAATAAAAATTCAACAATTTTCAAGAATTCTCTGATAAAATCTGTAATCCGTACAATAAAGCACCACAAAAATGTTTAGAATTTTTTGACAAGTTTGGATAGGTGAAATAGGAAAAAAATATTACCAAACCGGTAAAAAAATAAAAAAAAAGAACAAATAGTAAATGATGGAATTTATGAAGAATTTTGGATTTCAAATGTCTATATTTTTTAGAAAAATATTCCATAATTTTCCAAAATTCTTTCATAAAATCTCTAATCCATAAAATAAAAAAACATACAAATTTCTAGAATTTGTTAACAAGTACAGATAGACGAAATTGAAAATAAAATGTCAAAAATAATAAAAAAATTAAAAAAATAAATAGTAAACCGCAGAATTTTGAAAAAAAATAATTATTTCACATATGAATAATTTTTTTTAAAAGCACTTTTAGAATTTTCCAGAAATCGTTGGTAAAATCTCTAACCCTTCCAATAAAACACTACAAAAAATTCCATAATTTTTGGACAAGTTTGGATAGGTGAAATAGAAAACAAAATGCCAAAAATCTCTAACCCTTCTAATAAAACACTACAAAAAAATAATTATTTCACATATCAATATTTTTTTTTAAAAGAACTTTTAGAATTTTCCAGAAATCGTTGATAAAATCTCTAACCCTTCTAATAAAACACTACAAAAAATTTTATAATTTTTGGACAAGTTTGGATAGGTGAAACAGAAAAAAAAATGCCAAAAATGCTAAAAAAGTAGAAAAGAAATAGTAAACGATGGAATTTTGTTGAAATTTTGTATTTCAAATATCTCAATTTTTTGATAAAGTCTCGGATTCATACAATAAAACAACACAAACATTTT
>Ga0209700_106932_pt1 | contig 16761 bp, 6 predicted proteins | sample SiratroredBW_FD_187528 | JGI IMG/M metagenome (GOLD analysis project Ga0209700, IMG submission 187528) | Root nodule microbial communities of legume samples collected from California, USA - Siratro red BW (SPAdes) (version 2) | ecosystem: Host-associated > Plants > Roots > Nodule | place: USA...
TATATATATATATATATATATATATATATATATATATATATATATATATATATATATATATATATCAAAATATCTCTATTGTGGACTCTTAATTTATTGTCACATATTCCAAGCTTATTTTTTTCTCAAGAAGAAGAATACTATAAGATTTTATTTAATAATGTATTATTTAAATTTTAATTTAAAACAATTATTATTATGAAATTTCCTTGTTATAAAAATTATTTTTAATGTAAAAGTAGAAAAATTTATTGTCGTGTAAAATATATTTCAATACAAAGATTTTATAAGATATAGATCTTAATCTTATAATCTTAATATGATTCATGTAAAATATTGATTAATATATATATATATATATACACACACACACCAATGGAAAAAAACAAATACAAGTACCCTTCCATCTATCATTATCCTTCCCAAAGATCATTCTTATCTTTTCAACTTAATTCCTATTAAGATGAATATATATGTAAATACTAATTATCAACTTAAATCTGTGTCAAGTTTATATTAACAAGGTTCCTTGTATATGTTTTGGATTGAGCTATGTCTATGATGTTTGTAGTTGGTGTTTCATAAATTGTGCAAGCATTTTCCATAGTTGCTTATGAATAATTAAGCCCATCAAGAGTGCATGCAGACATTAATTCTATCTACAAGAAGGTACTACCAAATGGAACATAAAGTCATAGAATTCTTAATTTATTCATGCACTTGATACTACAAGTAGGTACTGACAAAACACAAAGTTTGAAACAGAAATGAGTTTGATAGATCTAGATCCCTGCTCTTATTTCACGGGAAACTTGTACATAGGTTCTAACTAAGTAGAACCATGGTCACACGCTTCCACCGTTCCATGCAAGGATATACCAGCAGACTAAAATTAATTCAATCTCTTGATCCTGGCCAAGCAGTTGTCAACTGGCCTTGTGTGAGGAAGGAATTGCAGAGGGGCAAGGGGATTAAGCTGTTCAAGCCTGTGACAGTAAGACATAAATAACATCAACATTTCTACATCTAGAATCATTAAATTATGGTGTCATATCAAGAAGGACTTTATAAAGAAAAACACATATTTTTATAAAGAGGGAGAACATGCTTACTCGTAATTCAGCAGAAAATGATGGAGGAAAACTGATATTTCCAGCTTGGCAAGATCATTCCCAGGACAAAGTCGAGTTCCTGCTCCAAAGGGAAGAAATTCTCCAGCCTTGCGCACCTCCTATCATTCATGCATCATCATCAGTCAATAAATACTATAAATGGTACCGAACACAATCAAAGATTTATTGATTTGTTCAATTCAAATCTTTGAAACTTACACTAAATCTCTCAGGATCGAAATCCTTTGGATTAGGATATATCTCGGGATCAAGGTGAACAGACCTAAACCAGGTCATCACTTTCCAACCTTTTGGAATCAGGTAACCTGGAACATCAAAATATAGTGCTATTAATAAAATATATTTATAGTTATGCTGAATAAACATCTAGCTATATATAGTTCATGCATGTCACGTTATGGAATTAAGGATTTAAATGAAGTATTCTGGAAGTTGGAAAGGACATATGAGGTGTATCATTATTGACTAACCATTGATATTGACATCTTTTTTTGCCTCTCGAAAGACCATTAGTGAGAAAGTGACCACCCTCAGTGTTTCATCAACAACCTTTCCAATGTAAACAATTAAAAAAGATGTATCATATAATAACAAGACATGGATTATAAGTTGAAAGTAAACTTTAATCAACCATATGTTTTCTACCTTGGAAAGATACTCCATCTTCCGAACTTCGTTGAGTGACAATCCCTGTTGGGTTGGAGGCCTGTTCCTTATAATTTCTTCTTGTTCTGCCTATTTAAGCAAATAAATAATGCTAAGTAAAGTTGAATTTGTTGAGTTAAGGGGTAATGGGTAGGACATAGATACATATTCAAGGTGATATTGTAAATACACATTTAATGTCATTAGCAGTTGAAAATTAGATGACACCTTAGCCTTCTTGAAACATTCTGGATGCCTTTGGAGGAAATAGGTTGCCCACATGGTAATATGTCCTGATGATTCATGACCAGCATTCAAATACATCAACATGATATCAATCACATCTTCATCACCCAATTTTCTTCCATTTTCATCTTCAACATCTACCAGAGCATCCATCATATCTTTGGCCTTTTTGCCGGGTATTCTTTCCCTCCTTTGACTTCTTCGTTTATCCACAGCAGTTTGAAATATGGCCAAAAGATTGTTCCTAGCCTGAAATTAAAAATAAAAATTAAATCCTAAGATATTGACTTGCATCTAAAAAGGAACTTCAGGGTTTTAATTGAAGGAATATAGATTACTAATAATAAATTGACTGCTTTCAGATATTGATGAAAAAAAATATGTTACCTTGAGAGCTTTGTAGAATGCAAATCCTGGAAGGTTAATTCGCAAGGCTCTAACTCCTAAATTAAGTACAGTGTATTCCTTTTCCAAATTCTCCATAACATGTTCACTTTCTGAACTGAGAAAAATATGAATAATGACTCTGAATGTCAGCTTGCGCATCTCAGTCAAAAACTCAATGTCCCCCATGGTGGTCCACTTCTCCAATGAACTTACGACATTTTTTTCAATAAATGGAATGTAACCAGAGAGTGCGTCATAGCCATTGATGGAAGCAGATGTTAGACGCCTAAGGCGTTTGTGTTCATCAGCGGGTATTGAAATGAAAGACTTTTTTCCCATGAGCTCTACTGTGGAACTAGGCCATCCAAGGGTGAAGCAGTCATCATCAGTCAACACCTTTTTGCAAGCTTCAGGTGTTGTCACAATTACACTTGGATTTCCAAACATCAGCACCTTGTATATCCCAGTCTTTCCAAACCTGCAATGTTCATGCATTCAAAAGCATGTTCCTTTGTTACCTCATGTTTTATGCATGGAATGATCAATTCATTATCATCATCCATCCATGTTTACTTTTAATTTCAAATTACCATGTTCAGTTTTTTTAGGGTATATGAAAAGCTACAGAATAATTGACATTCATTAGAAAAGTGGGGTTTATGTTATTCAAGGTGAGAGGTCAACAACTTAAAAAAGTGTGTAAACCATACAGATACAGTATTTATTAAAGTCATAAAATAACCCTAAACCCTAAATCAAAGAAAAGGTATTGATAATTCCAATATTTAATTTTCAACATTTTTTAAAAGAATTTCCTAAAGTTCTGCACGGTGTTGTGTTTTTTGTTTAGCAAAAGAACCACAATTTTGTGTGAAAATGCATGATGATTTAGAAGTTACAGGATGAACCCCTGAACTTGATGTATGTGTTGTGGCCCTAAAAATGGCACAAGAAGACAAAAATCACCGCAACAATGTTATCTGACAGGTGTTTGGACTGGACTGGACTATCCTAATCACGAGATGGCAGAGGCCCACATTATTCACATGTTGTTTATGTGTTGAGAGGAAAACGTCAAAAACAAAACACAGACAGATGAATGTGTGCTTTCGAACACAGATAATTACCGATGGTGATACATGCCATCAAAAAACAAGTAAAATTCCTGTATGAACTATAATAGAGTAACAAAATCATTCAAAAATGTACTTTTCATTCGGAAGCAAAAATTGAGAGCCAATATTTTAATGAAGAAATTTAACTTGTTAATTAGCAATTTCAGCATGAGAAAATTGCATTTTGTTTGACTAAATGATATACAAATTCAATCCTGTAATGGATAATCTCTGGATCCAGAGCAAATGAGAGCAATCATAGAGATAGTGTTTTATGTTTGTCCAATAGCTTGATTTTAGAAGAAAACTTGCATGCATGTGGACAAAATTTCCACCAAGAGGTGGGGAGTGTGAATAATATGTACGGTATCATGAGTGAGATTCTTAGTACATGAGATCAATAAGTAAAATATGAAGAAAAGTATGTGCTGACAAAGAATAGTTTGGTTAATATATATGAGATCATGAATGAGATCTTAACAATGAAGAGTGTTGGATATATGTACGAGATCATAAGCTCTAATAAAACACAGTACAACTAACAAGATAAATTATGTTTTAACAATTGAGAGTTTTAACATGCATGGTATCATAAGTTTAAATCTAAAGTACTACCATTATAAAAAGTACTTTTGAAGAAGGAGAGTTTATGCATATGAAATACTATTACAAGTTTTGATAACATACATGTTATGAAAAACTTCAATCTAAATCAGTACTACTGTTATATAGAAATAAGTTTTCAAAAAGGAAGAGTTTCTAATAAATATGAAATCATGATTGAGATCTTAATAGTGAAGAAGACTTAGGATAACATGCATGTGGTGAAAATGAAAATGGAAAGGGTGATGAACAGTGAGTGGTATACCTAGAGTAAAAGGAGTCAATGAAGGTCTCAGGGTTGCTGGTCTTGTAAGCACTGAGAAAGGACCACATGTTACCGATTAAGGGCCACCCCATATCACCAGGGGGAAGAAAGTATTGCTTCCCTCCCAGTTTGTATTCATAGAGAAACCAGTTTACATTCCTGAGGAGGAATCTTAGGACTAGAAGAGCACCACCAACATAGAGTAACCACACTGCTGAAGCATCCTCCATCTTCATCTCACACCACAACTCTCTCACTGTTTAAACTTTAATAGCTAACTTCACTCTCTCAATGAGGGGGAACACAAGATGAGAAGCAGCAAAAGCAGTGACTTATATACTGGTTTCTCTTAGAAAAAATAGTTTTTTTTAAAAAAAAATAATAATCAAGTTTGTATTTAATAAGGCTCAGAAGTCGATACATCAAAGGATGATTCCAAGAGAAAATATTAATGAAATATTTATGAAATATTAATGAGAGATATGAATCGTAGTTATATTTAATGGATTGGGATTTTCAAAACTTGATCCTCCATCCCACCCCACAATGATGTTAGTTTCAACTAGTCTGCTTTCCTTCACATTAAATTAACACTAACTAACCCTCTAAAGTCAAATAATAATACATCATTTTATAGTTATAAAAATGTTAGCAAAGGTTATTTATCTGGATTCCATCAAAGAAAAACATTTTTTAAAGTATCTTTCTGTGTTGACATTGGAACAGAAGAATGTTTGTGATATAATAATAATACTACATAAGATTGTATCAGATAAAATTTCTTTATATTTGAGTGTACTCAAATGTGGACAATTTGTTTCCTTAGTATTTCAATGTAGATCATTACTTATAATAATTTGAATGCTTTAAAATAAGAGAGAAGTAATTGGCATATGTTAGTTGAGGTGACTGGTAAACAATATTAAAAAGGGTGTGAACCACACAGATGTGACCTTTGTTATAACCATAGAATAATTGACAACTGTTAAATAATTAAAACTCAGAAAAAGATACTAGTAAATGCAATGTTTAATACTTAAATTTTTTTATGAGTTTCTAGAAAAACTGCACGCCTTTTTTGGTCTTATGCAAAACAACCACAATTTGGTTGATGATTTCGAAGTAACAGGGTAAACCCCTCAACTTGATCCTGTGTTGTGTCACTCGAAGTGGCACAAGAAGACAAAAATCACCGCAACAATATTAAGCTAGAGGGCTTCCTAATCACGAGATGGACAGAGGCACACATTCACATGTCAGAAGAAGCAAGCAAAACACAAGTATGCTATCAAAGAAAGCTTTTTCCTTTCAGTAAAGATAAAAAATACTACACCTAAGGTACCAACCCTTTTACAAAGATACATTTGACAAACTCAACAATAACATATGAATCAGTTTCATATTACTAGATATACAATATCACTATTGTTAACATTATCTAAGCCTTCACCCTAAAACTGTGTATGGCATGAAAAGAAGCACAAAAAATAAGTCTAAACCAAAAAAATTCACTGCTTCACATGCATGTCCTATACCAGATCCTCCTCCCACTCTTCAAAACCTCTTCTGCATGAAACATCACCATCACAGTAATACCTCAAGCCATATTCATATAAAAAGATAACACCCCCAACCAACTACCACCCTTTTACTTTATTGAGATTTCCCTTGATCACTTATAACTCCTCCTACGAGGTCTTATGAACAAATGGTCAATCCCTGATCCACAGGTCAGAGGTAGCACAACATGCATTGGAGGATGAATAGAGTCCTTATCCATGATCTTATCTCTCTTTATTTCTTGAATAACTTTTTGTCATTAAAACACCTTTTTTTCCATCAGACTCCTGTTCTCTTCTTTCCATATACACCTTACAATGCAATCAGAGTAAACTCCTTACCTCTTTCTAACCATTCCAGTACTTTTAGCAGTGCACCAGATTTATTTAAGAATAGGATATGTTTATTATATGAATTGATTTATTAAAAATAACAGAATTAAAATAAAAAGTATAGTAACAAATGACATGTATAATAAATATAAAACAATAATATATTATATTTATTTAAAAGATCAATTAAAATTTCTATTAAACTTATTAAATATTTCATGTTTAAAATTGAAACTTTAGGAAGGATATATAATATAAAAAAAAAAACTAAAAAGATTTTGATAATATATTCATTAAAGAATATCAAATGTTTCTTGTTTGATTTTTTCTTTAAATTCAGTTGTCAACTTCTTAGAATTCGTGTGGCCTGTGGGTATAGAACTTTATATCATTCCCAATGTAAAATTTCTGCATTTAACTTTATCTCTTCTTTTATCAAGAATCACATTTATGAATCATACGTCAGATTCCTGCAAAATTTAAGAATAGATTTAGAATACTAAAATGAAATATAGTGATGTAAAATATAATTTATAATAAAGCAAAATATAATAATCTAACTACATGGATAGTTTTATATCAGTGAGTCTTTAATATTATATCGAATCCACTCATTGTTGTTTGGTTGGAAAAAATGATCGCTAAAAAATTATAGGCAAATTTTTCTTTTAGGTTTTGTTTGGTTGGAAAAATGAATTTGAGAAAATGAATTTGAAGAGATTTAAATGGATTGTATGTGGATGGTAGGGTAATTTGACTTAATGATAAATAGTAAGATTTAAAGGAATTTGAGGAAAATGATTATAAAAGTTTGGGAATAATTTAATAGATATTATAGATTTATTTTAATTTTTTTAATTGATATATTTTTGAAATTACTAATTAATCCTTATGGAATAAGATAGTAAAAAATTAAAATTAATTGGATTAAATTGATTTTAATATAAAAAATATAGAAACTGAATCAACTTAATTATATATTTTTCAATAGGTTGATAATGATTTTATCTAATCCAATCTCTGAACATCCTTATTTTTGTTTTTTAATAATTTTATATTTAAAAGAAAATAAAACTATTTTTAAGATGAATAAAAAATATTTTAAATAATATCTTCTCCCTTCAATTTCATTATAAATATTGGAATCAATTATTTGAAGAATTATAGTTAATTAAAAGAGGTATAAATCAGTTTAATTTTTATATAATATATATATATATATATATATATATATATATATTATAATAAGTATATATTAATGCTAATAATTGTTTCTTGTTTATAATTGATAAGTTCTTTACATTTTTCTAATTATTTTAGTGTGATAAAATTAAATAAAAATACTACAGTGCACATGACAAACCCTAAATCTACTTAAAGGGGTAGTTTGTAATTTTCAAAAGTCATAATCCACTTATAAGAATATTTCCTAATTTTCACCTCATTTACCAAGACTATTTTGTAATTTTCATTTACATCTTTTCAAATCTCTTCACATGATGGAAGATGTCATCCTGCACATCCCTCCTACTCTATCCTTTTAAATTTAGTTAACCAAACAAAATCCATCCTCTTCTTCGATAAATTTATCCAAATTGATTTAACCTAAGAATCACTTAAAGAGAATTTTAGAGTAGAAAGTCCAACTCGGTTACGGGGCATAGGCTATGGAGGCTTTCTACCGTAACAAGAAATGGAAAAGGGCTAACATAAAGAACTTTGTGACATGAGTTATAAAATTCAAATTTGTATGGAAGATAGAAAATTTAAAAACTGATTTTGAAAACAAATTTTCAATACCTGCTTGATACTGGTTTATATATTGAAGTGAAAAATATAATATAGCACAGGATGATTAATATAAAAAATACAAATCATTACAGATAATTTGTTTTGAAGAGGCATCCGAAATTTTTGTAGTAAATGACATTAACGCTTTAACATAAGTTGTTTTTAAATACATGTAACAAATTGTGAACATAAATTGTTCTTAAATATCATCCAACAACTGAAATAAATATGAACTTGTAGAATTCAGTTTTCAATTTTAATATTTTTGAAAAGGTTTTGAAGGAGAAGTGGTTCTCTGCATATTTGTGTTACTCATCATTTTCAAATAGGAATAGCCATCGTGAGTAGTCTCATTACATCTGCATAAAATAATGACTGTATATAAATTACAAAATCTAATTTGTTTAAAATTTAAAATGATATTCAAGAATAGTAGTTTTTTTTTTAACAGCGATTCACGAATAGTAGTTAAACTTACTCATTAAGTAATTTGTGTCATAGTCAAGATAAAACTACCTTACCTTTGTTTCAAATTGAAAATTGATTTTATAAGGATGATAGATCGTAAGGTAAGAGGCACCATTAAAAGCAACACTAAAAGATTGTATAAAATAAATATTATCTTCAATAATATCATTTTGAAACTTGTAAATTAGCATCAACTAGAACATAGATTGTATTTTTCTTCAGGAATATTTGGAAAAAGAAATGTAAAAATTAGAATTAGAATAACTTTAAAGTATTCAATAAGTGTAATAGGCATTATCGCGAGGTTAATGAAATATTATCACTTTATCTTTTATGACTATCTCTAATAAAAATAAGAAATTTTGTGTCATGAAATCTTTCACTAACCACAACAAGATTATTCCGGAAATGAGATTCTAGTTTTGTTTTGGAAGAGTGACTTCATCTATTACTTAAATTTGCTTTCATAAGAATAACATAGTTAAAGAGCTTTAATAGCCATATTTGGAAAAGTTGAAAACTTCTTACTATATTCAATATATTAGGTGTAGTAGTAGTTTTAAGGAGAGTGTAATGATGATGTTTGTGGTGTAAGATAATAGATAGTTGTAATTTGGAAAGTTATTTTCGGTGTGGAATAGTTTTGAGAATCCCAGTGGCTATAAATTTCTCATAATTATTTTGTTTGAAATTCTATATCAACTAGAGATAGGACCTTTCAATGTGGTTTATAAGTTGGTGCAAATCTTACTTTACAAATCCATTTTATAAGGTTGAGCTAAGCTTAAAGTCCACTTCTTAATATTGTATCAAAGTCATTTCATAACATATCCTAACAAGATTGTTGGGCCTATCGGGTTGCTATTGAGTCACCCTTAAATATATATTCTCTTGCATGAGTTGAAAAGTCTCAGCGCGAGGTGGTGTGTTGGAGATCTCACATCTACTAAAGATAAAACATTTCAATACTTCATAAGTAGGTGCAAACCTCACTTTACAATTCGGTTATGTAAGGTTGAATTAAACATAAAGTCTACTTCTTAAGATGGTATCAGAGCCTATCCTAGTATGATTGTTGGGCCTATCGGCCACCCGCTATTAGCTACTATCGAATCACCCTTAAATATATAGTTCCACGCATGAGTTGAGGAGACTGGGATCAAGAATAATGTGTTATAGATTTCACATCAACTAGAGATAAAGTTTTTCAATAGTTTATGAGAAAGTGATATTCATCTTTCTCTTTCAATCCTTAATCCTTATTTATTTTACCCTTACGTGCTTTTCTTTATCTTAAACATATGATTTCCTCATCTGATTGTAAAAATTAGTATTTCTCTTTCAATCCTTAATCCTTATTTATTTTACCCTTACGTGCTTTTCTTTATCTTAAACGTATGACTTCCTCATCTGATTGTAAAAATTAGTATCAGTCATCTTTTCTAATAAAAAAATCTATACTTCCTTCACCCTCACCTTCAAATATTGTTTTTTTTTTGTCTTGTACAAAAGAAATCATGTTGAAGTGGTTCTTAAAGAGGTGTGTGATATAAATAGTAGACAAAATCATAACCTTAGTGTGTTGAGATTCCTTTACTTAGAGTTTTTCCTAACTTCTCGTACGGCTGGATATATTTCAAAAATTGTTTTTCCTTACTTCCACTCAACCATAATAAATTTGTCTTCCCAATTGTACAATCCAAAAATAGTTTTATCAAACATAAATGCGGTTTGAGGTTTTTAATTGTTGTACACCTCCATTTAAAATTGAAGTTTTCATTGAAACGAAAGTAAGATTTATTGTATGTTTTATAATGATATTGTATGTTTGGGTTAAATTATTTGAGCGACGGAAGACTATGGGTGTGAGAAGAGAGGTGAATTTTTTCTTTTAAATGTACAGGCTTTCAATTTCTACAGTGGAAAAAGCAAAATGTTTTTGGAATGACTTCCAAATTCTATAATCTCAAAGTCTAATTTTTTACCACAAAAAATATTTTTGTCTTTTCATCAAGGTGCAGGTTGATATTATGAGGTGCATAAAGAAGGTCTTCAAATATAAGAATGCCCTCGCAATGAGAGGTTGATTAAAACCCAAAACACCTAACTATTCCCAAAGCCGAAGCAAGAAGAAAAGAACCGGACTACTAGGAAGAGGTTTGAGCAGCCTCATAGTAACAGTGAACATCCTCCATGCATATTACCTTTGGGGGTATTATAACCTCGCATATTACCTTCACATCCAGATTTCAAACCAAAATTTTATCTTCTTCCCATTCCCAAGTTTTCTTCTATAATATTTTCATCAAACCACTCCACCTCATTTTCCTCATCATCATCTGCTCTCTTTATATCCTTCATATACAGACTAATTTCTTTCACACCTGGCCACCACCTCCTTAGGCTTAATATTATCTACCTAAAATAATATATATATATATATATATATATATATATATATATATATATATATAATATTATCTACCTAAATCTTGCTTCAACAAATATTTAAAAAATATTTTTGTTCTCATTTATCCTATAAAATATTTACACTTTGTTTTATATAGATTAGTAATATATAAAATACTAAAGAACATAAGAATCATATAAAAATTTAACATAATCTAAGTTTAACATTTATAAAAAAAATTATATTATTTAATAATATTATTAAATTCATATTATTTAATTCTTACTTATATATATATATATATATATATATATATATATATATATATATATAAGTATGAGGTAGGTGTAGGTATTAACAAGTTTTAGAATAATAAACATATAAACGTGTAAAGATATAAATTTTTAGATTTTACTTACATTCAACCTATATGACTAAAAATACTTTCTAGTATGTGATTTTTCTGATAATCAATTACACCATTTAAGTAACAAGAGAGCATTTGTATATTTTTTTTTTCTCAAACTATTTTTATACTTTGTGTAAACTTATACTCTGTTAGCTTTTATATATATCTCTTTTTTTATTTTATTTTTTTATTTTAACTACATTAAAAAGTATTCATATTATATTTTTTTACTAGCTAGCATAATAATGTTTGAGCACGAGATACCTAATATATTTTCACTTTTGGTGGGTGTGATAAACAACCATACCAACCTTATTTGGATTTTGTAACACTCTCCTAGTCTTAAATGTGAAACATTTTTTTTTTCACTAAACTCAAAAGTTATATAACAAAAATTGTGTTTATCTCAAATGAGTAACAATGAAAAAAATTAATGTAAGACTAAATTTTGTCTTGACCTGTCATGAAAGAATTACAAGGTAGAGTTTAAAGTTTCTTAGTTTTAGATAAATAAATAACTCATAAATCTAAATCTCTTATATTATCTCAAAGTTTTAGGTTGGAGTAACTTAAAGTCTTTTAGATTTTTTTTATCAGTCCTTTAAGTCTTTAAAATGATTAACTCATGATTCTCATATTAAACCGAATCTATCTATATATACTAAGAAAACCCACCATATACAAAGTACAAACATTATACTTAGTAATATCATGTTAGTGCAAATTTATCTGCTGTTGAACTCCTTCACGGATAACTTTGCAGGATGGATTGGAAAAGAAGTATTACAACTAGCTAACTTATTTTTGAATGAAGAGTCCATCAAAAGGAATAAAAAAATAATAAAAACAAAAGTCATTTCACTGTTTCCTTTCCTCACATTTGAACGAAGATTTGCGAGAAAAGAATGATTTTTTTAAATAGTTAATATTATTCTTAACTTATTAATATTTATATCTATATTATATAAAATTAATATAATTAATTATATTATATAATATAATAATAAGTTTAAGAAATTATAAAATAATAATAACAAAATATTAATTAAAATAAAAAAATAAAATATTGATAATAAATTTATAAATAATAATAAAAATAAGATAATTATAAAAATAAAATCTTAAAATTTTATCAATTGAAAAATTAAAATATCTATTACATCACCCACAAACTTTTCACTCAAATTTTATCATGTTTCTCTTAATCCAAACAATTTATTTTTTCACACACTTTTATCTCAAATCCTCCCAGATCCATTCCTTAAACACTACACTTATACAGGCCAAGTTTTACCAAAATAATTACTTCGGTATTTCTCAAACATTAATCTTTGAGCGGCAACCATATGGGTGTCGTCATCACTCTTTGTTAAGAAAATCGAGGGGAAAACACCGGAGAAATCTCACAAGAATGAGAACTGAGTCAAACTCACACAAGGAATGACGCCATCTTCAACCCAAAATCTTAAGGCATTGAGTTTGTGGGACTTAGACTCACACTTAGATACCTAACAATCTCTTCCCCTCAAGTGAGGGTCCCTTTCACATTGGTACACTTTCCTCAAACACGAGTACCTCACAAACTCCTCACTTGTACTGCCGTTCACACATATATACGGGACACACTTGTCTGAAACCTCCATCAGGAACACTTTTGATACAAGGATCAAACTCTACTCGTCCAAGCCGCAAACCATGGGCTTTGATACCACTTGTTGGGAAAATTGAGGGGAAAATCCGGAGAGATCTCACAAGAATAAAAACTAAGCCAAAATCCACACAACACCACCTTCAACCAAAAAATCTTAAGATATTAAGTTTGTAGGACTTAGATTTATACTTAAATGTCTAATAATCTTCCAATTAAAGGTGATCAGACGTCCAAATAAAGAAAATACATAAAAGAATTAAAATGTACAAGTTGTGCCAGCTTTCATTTAATTTGTTAAAATGAATTAAAAATCTTCTAATTAAGTCGAGTCACTAAACACAACTCTATAAAAAAAATTAAATAAATTAATATTGAAATCATCTCTTATAACACGAGTTGAATTAAAAAAAGTCGTCCTAAAAGATGACTTCCCTATTTTCGTAAAACAAAAGTAAGTGTACTTATTTCAATAAATTTCAACAAAATTGCACCAGATGCCTAAATAAAGTGGTGTTGTGGTGTGTAAAAACAAGGTCTGATTTTATGAGGTTAAGGTCTGCAATGAAAGAGTTCTTTATGGTATAACTGTTGACAGTTGAAATGGTACAAAACTAATTTTAGACCCGAAACGTTTTGTAAGACAATGGGTCTATTATTGTAAAGCCCACCAAAGTTAAAGCAAAAAAAATTGGCCCGTTCATTATGTGGCCGTTGTTGTAATGCATTGTTTGTTTCATGGAGAGTGATTCATAAAGTAGTAGTAACTAATTTTTTTATTATTATTTCATGATGAAATGCACATTGAAAAGTTAATTTCACAATAAATAGGAACGTGCAAAAGTTTTATAGGTATAAAGAAATATTCTTATGAATTGTAAATAAATTTCATAAAATTCTATAATTTGTAATAAATTTCAACCGATATAGTAAAACATTCGTTTAGAAGAATTTAGCAGAGAAAACATCATTGATAAGACCACACGATGTTCCAGATTTGGCTATTTTTGCCTATTCCCACCACAAGTACTAGATTCTGAGGTCAAGTACAGTTATTCCTAAGCCATAGGTTATTGGTCCTGTTATTCATTACATTATTAATTAACACACAAAAATATCAACCACCTAAACTATATGGCGAAAATTAAGTGTGGAAAATAGAGTTTGACTAGTGTGGTTGGTGAGTGAAGGAAGGAGTTGGACTTGGTGATGTTATCTGAACATCATCAACAACAGTAACAATTGTTAGTGTGAGTGGTTGAGTTGAGTGGTAGCTTTTGACTGCATATGCATTCGCTCCAGTTATCGTTTTATCTAAACCAGTAAGCTTAATGTACATAGACACTACGCCTCATACATAAAAGATTCCTCCACCTACTTTTACTTACTGTTTCATTATGTGATGGTTCCTTTGTGAAATCTCTCATTTTAGGTTTATTTATTTATTTATCAATAAGAGGGTGAATCTTTCTCAACACATTTTTATTAAAGATAAAGTCTTTCAATAATTTATAAATAAGTGTAAATCTTATCTTATAAGTTAGTTTTGTAGGATTGAGTTAGGTTTAAAGTCCACTTCTTGATATGATATTACAGTCTATCCTAACAAAGTTGTTGACCCTATCGGACTCCCGCTAGGACCCCCGACTATCGGGTTGCTATCAAATCATTCTTATATATAAGTAGAATCATTCTTATATATAAGTTTCATGCTCCATATATAAGTTTCGCATTTCAGTTGAAGAGTTTCATATCCCACAAAAACAAATTTGTAATCTTACAATTCTATCAATTAAAAAAAAATTATTTTATCAATCACATTAATTACATTGTTCATAGACATTCCCCTCAAATCTCATTTTTTTTTTCTTAATCTAAACAACCCAACTTTTCATATTCTTTTATTTCAAATCCATCTTTGAATCCAATAAAATATTATTCCACTAAATAAAATAATATATTTAACTTTCATCTATTAAAAATGATTATTTTATAAATCACATTTATCACAAACATTAAACAACTCAATTTTTTATATATTTTCAACTCAAATCCATTCAAATCTATTTTTTTTTATTCAAATAAAATATTATTCCAATTTAATCCCACTCACTTCCCACTTACACAATAATAATATTATTATACATATAAACTTTTTCGGCCTTTCTTACAAATAAATCAAACTAAACTACATCTTATAATATATATTTTAACTTTCTCAATCTTATCCGACATTAACATGGCAAATATCCCGTCTAATTAGGAATTCAATAATTGTGGGCAAGTTAATCCGTTACTTAATTATGATTATGGAATAATTTATATAACATGACTCAAGATGGTTGCGAAAGGGTAATAACGAGGGAGAGAAGATAGATAGTTCAACAACCGCATCCTCTCCAATTTCTTTCACGTCACAATCCCTACCTGTGGGGAAGAAGATTCAGATCTTTAAAGTAAACTTTATTATTTGGATAAAACCTCCATTATCTATGTAACCTACAACCTGCACTATGTTACGGTTAAATTAATGGTTGTAAATTTCATTCCAGTACAAATCAAAATGTTATGCTATTATTCATTTACTGTGTAAACAAAAATGTCTATTTAGATTGTTTGAACTGTAAAAGGCACTCAACACTATTATCTAATTCCTATTATTGTCTGTGGTGAGATTTTTATTGGCTTTTCCAACGTTGATCTTCAATAACATTTCAAGTGACTGAAGAGACTTGCAGGGGACAAAATTATAAAAGTATGCCAACTTTTTTGCAATTAAGTTCTCTAATCACTCGTCAAGGATCATCAAAATTTAACAACTTTGACCAATATGATAATACCAATATTCAAAACCATATTATTTTCTACTTCAGCCAATCAATGTTAGTGTGAGATTTATATTGCCATTTGATATCATCTATTTGAATGTAACGTAACGTATGATCTTGAAAATATAACATAGAGCACGAGTTGAACAAATAACCAAAACAACAAATATTTTGTGATTTTATAAGTGGATTTCATTTTGGCATATGAAGAACAAAACGAACATTGAATTAAAATGTCTGGTCGAAAATGTTTCACCCTAGGATTTTGAATTAAGTGTGTTGGTCATGCAGAATCTAACGAGCATTAATGTGGATGTTAAGTGCAAACTCAGCCACTTCAACCAATCTTTTTCAGAAAGGAATTCAAAACAATAGAGAATATGTGCAGACTCAGCCACTTGAATCACTTTTGTTTATAATGTGGATTCGAGAGTTTAAAATATTAACCCAACACATTTTATGTAAGTTTAAGAGATTTAACATAAAAGAAAATTGCTGTTAATTTAAAATATATAAATAGATAATAAATGTTTTATAAGTTAGTTTTGTAAAAATAAGATTGTAAATATAGGGTCATCTATATAGTATTGTGGTGTTTCGTTTCTGCATCGCACTAGTATGCATTGATGCTGTGAACATCATAAGAGGAAAAGGGGCCCTCGGGAGACTCACATTATCTTGTGTTCCCTAAAGTGAAAAGAATGAAACAAGTTCCAATAGTTCAAATCCAACTGCAAATTCCCACTCATTGCCAAACATCAATTTAAATGAAAGATCACCACCACATACAAAGATTAGGATCAAATGGGCCAAGAGAAAAAAAAAGGAAAAAGTAATCAAACCATAAGGACATAAAACCTTTGAGTGGCACTTTTTTTTTTTTTTTTTTTTTTTTTTTTTTTTTTTTTTTTTAATTTTTTT
>Ga0209700_106933_pt1 | contig 16760 bp, 11 predicted proteins | sample SiratroredBW_FD_187528 | JGI IMG/M metagenome (GOLD analysis project Ga0209700, IMG submission 187528) | Root nodule microbial communities of legume samples collected from California, USA - Siratro red BW (SPAdes) (version 2) | ecosystem: Host-associated > Plants > Roots > Nodule | place: USA...
ATATATATATATATATATATATATATATATATATATATATATACATATATATATATGTATATATATGTATATATATACATATATATGTATATATATATATATATATGTCTGAGAATTTTCTGATTGCAACTCCACTGGATCTCCTGTTTTTGAAAAATTTTACATTTTGGTTTTTGAGTGAAACTATAAGAGAGAATCAATGAGATGGAAGGCCTTACAAGATGAGAGTTTCTGTTGGGATTATTAGAAGTGGAATTACAAGTACCTGTTGGAAAAGGTAGAACATTTCAGCAAAGGGTATAATACTGAATTAAGACAATAATGACATAACATTTACTTGTATTTTCACTTCTAGTAGTCCTCTAACAGGTTTCATATCTGCTCCTAAGGATCGTTCTTTACACTCAACTTTTATCCTAACTCTTTAAGAACAGTCAAATTATTCTCGAAGACCTTGACTCTCATCTTCTTCTTCAAATCTTTCCATCTCATTTATCCTCTCAAATCCTATATTAAGTTCCATTGCGAATGCACTATAATTTCATTGAAAAACTAAATTGTAGAATTTTTGAAAAACCAAAATATAAAATTTTTGAAACTAAATTGTAGAATTTTTGAAAAACCAAAATATAGAATTTTTCAAAAAGAAGAGAATAAATGTAGTGCAATGAGAATAAAAAAAATAGATTAGAAAAACATGTCTTGTATGAGTATGTGATGATATTTTTGATTTTTTTTATTTTTTAAAAATCAATTTTTATAATTTTTTTAAAAAAGAAAAGATGTAATGTATGTGAAAAAAATGAAATTGATATTTTTTTTAATAAAAAAATAAGATTGACGCATAAGGGAAAAAGGAAAAAAAGAATCTCTCTCAAACTGTTCAAGATTTAAAAATGAGAATTCAGTTACTGAGCTGTACCCACGCTAGATTTTCATCACAGGACTGATATTCATTTCACGTCTTGGAGCTCAAAATATAAATTTTCTTATATTACTGTGTGATAAAACTATTTTGGATGATATTAATTGAAATATTTTCTTACATGTTTTGTGGCTGAATTTTTGACGAAGACTAAATTTCTTTTCTAGTTACCATTGGTTAGAAATAATCTGTTATTCATTTTCCTTGGTCATCTGAACTCTTCATTTTCTGGAGGCAGATAGATATTTTGCATTGCCTTAGCTAACTTGAGGATGTAATACAATGCACCCATGGCCAGTTGTCATGGACCAGACCCACCAAGCATCGTCAAAGTTGACTACCAAAACTAACTACCCCCACAAGTACTTCTAGAAATAAATATAATTTATATAACTTATCTTAAGTTAAATGTACTTTTGCTGGATGGTTAGGCAAGAAAAACCCCACACCAAAAATAATCGTAAAATACAAATTATTAAGGGAAATAGATAAGTATTTAAATTTTTATATTTAAAATAAATAAAATAAGTTGTAATAATTAATTATATGTCACATTAGCCCATTACTAACAAGCAAAAACAAAAGTCTCGGTTCTCTGATTGAAAACAGTGCATTTGTTTGTAGTCTTTCCTCTTCTGTCTTTACGCACTTCAGTCACCGTTACCTCTGCCAGTCACCTTCGTTTAAAGTTCGTAATTTTGACTGCAAATACAAAATCACTTAAATTGAATTAAAAATGAATTATTTGGTTGAGGCAGTGATTTTTCTTCAAATTCTAGATTGTAAACATTAATTCAAGCATTAAAAATCAATATTAAAAATAAATAATATAATTTATAAATATGACTAATAATTTCAAAAATATATTAATTAAAAAAATAAAAATAAATTTATAAAATTTAACAATTCATTTTTAAATTTTTATAATTAATTTTTTAAATTTTATTATCCATCTATTAATTTAAATAATTTTTTTATCTATACATAATCTATTTAAATTTTTTATCTATTATCTTAAATTCATTATGTTAAAACAGTTTTTTATTTTCTCAAGTGAAATACATAAATAAGATATTTAAAATCCTAAATACAAAAAGATAAATTAATAAATTCGAGTCCATATATAACAATTTCCATCTTTAAGTCGAATTACACAACTATAAAATTAACTAAAACAAACTAACAAAGATCAAAACTGTCTTGGAGTAAAACTTAAACTTTGCAAATGTGAGTCTAAGTAGGAATGATTAAAGAAAGAAAGAAGACCCAGGAAAATCCAATGGCGAATTACCCTACATCGTTCCTTCAATCAAACAAAGCTTAAAGGAAAGTTTGGGCATTCATACACCGAAGCTTCAACGAAGATCAGAAATGGCAGCGCTCTCATCCATGCTTATTCTCTTTCTTTGTTTTCCATTTCTGAAATTTATATCTCTTGGCAGCGCCCAGAACTTCTGTGACAACGGCCACGGCAACTACACAGCCAAGAGCACGTACAGCACCAACCTCAACACCCTTTTATCCACTTTGTCTTCCAACACACAAATTAAGTACGGTTTCTACAACTTTTCGTACGGCCAAAACACTGACACAGTAAACGCCATAGGGCTGTGTAGAGGAGATGTTGAGCCAGAGAAATGCCGTAGCTGCCTCAACAATTCCAGAGTCGATATAACGCAGAGTTGTCCAAACCAGAAGAAGGCAATTCTGTGGTCTGGTGAATGCATGTTGCGCTACTCTAACGACACAATATTCCATCAAATGGAAACTGCACCTACTTATTACATGTGGAACTTAGAAAATGTAACAGAAGCAGGTCAGTTCAACGAAGTGCTCGGGAACTTAATGAGGAGCCTAACGGGCAGAGCTGCATCAGGTGACTCTCGTCTTAAGTATGCTACAGCGGAAAATACTACTGCTTTAAATTTTCAAACCATATATGGCCTTGTGCAGTGCACCCCTGATTTGTCTCAGCAAGAATGTAGTCAATGCTTAGAAGGGGCTATCTCAGAGATTCCAAACTGCTGCAATGGCAAGAAAGGTGGTAGAGTTCTTAGACCTAGTTGTAATATTAGATTCGAAACTTACAGCTTCTACGGACCTACAATTACTTTAGACTCAGATCCAGAGGCACCTCCTCCGTTCATCAATACCACTTCCTCACAAGGTACTTCTTTTTCTTCTCAATTTTCCTATACCATAATTATTTCAGTTCACCCAAACCAACAGGAACCCAAAACCTCACTTCATAATCCACTTTTAACGAGTTTTGTTTTCTTTATTCATCGGATGGAGTTTAAATTATTGCCGGCTCTTACAGGTGCTTATATACACTGCCCACTTCCTCTGTAATTAGGCTTTTTGGTATTTTACTATCCTTCATCCTCGAAATGTCTTACCGGGCAAATGATTCCTATTTCTGCAGATAGTGCCAACACAACAATAATTGTCATTGCCGTAGTTGTGCCTGCTGTTGTCGTTGTTCTTTTTCTCATTTGTCTCTTCCTTTACTTAAGGAGGCTGAAGGCAAGAAAGAATCTTGCAGGTAACTCCAGTTATCAATATATTGCAATATTTTTGTGTTCAATTTAGTCCTATATTGTATTGTTACAATAAATTATAAGCAGACAAACACCCCGAATGCACCGAAAGCAGTATTGTTTGTTCTTCTAAGGTATTCGAAAAACTGACTATAGTTTAAATCCGTTTCCCATGTGAAGTTAAAGAAGAAGAAGAAGAAGATGCAGATGAAATTAAAATTGTTGAGTCATTGCAATTCAAGTTTGACACAATACGAGTTGCTACACAGGACTTCTCTGATACAAATAAACTTGGACAAGGTGGATTTGGAGCTGTTTACAGGGTAAGTAACCCTGTTTATTCAGACACACATCATAAAAAAAAAAAAAAAAAAAAGACCTGTTGTAATAGCAGTTAGCAAATTATTTGCTATACCTGAAAGAGACATATTTTCAGGGTAGACTCCCCAATGGACAGATAATTGCAGTCAAAAGGCTGTCCAGAGATTCTGGGCAAGGAGATACGGAATTTAAGAATGAAGTGCTTTTAGTGGTCAAGCTTCAGCACCGAAATTTAGTTAGGCTCCTTGGTTTCTGCTTGGAAGGAAGAGAAAGACTACTCGTCTATGAATTTGTTCCCAACAAAAGCCTTGATTATTTCATATTCGGTACCTTTTATGACTGCTCTTCTATATTTCACTTCTTGCTTAATACAAACCTAAATTATCCAGGGTTAAAACTGTTGGCGGCTATATATACGCAGATCCAGCCATGAAAGCACAATTGGATTGGGAAAAGCGCAACAAAATCATTAGAGGGATTGCTCGAGGTCTTCTCTACCTTCACGAAGATTCTCAGCTACGAATTATCCATCGAGATCTCAAAGCTAGCAACATTCTCTTGGACGAAGAGATGAATCCAAAGATAGCTGATTTTGGCATGGCCAGACTGGTTTTAATCGATCAAACTCAGGCAAATACAAGCAGAATTGTTGGAACCTAGTAAGTATTAGAATATGTTACAGCTTGTTGATGGTTGAGAATTTAATTTCAATCAACCATCGAAGATAACTGTTATCAATAATTTTCACCAAATCATGAATTAGTAACTGTTCACAGAGTTTGAATCTTAGGTAGTTATTAGAATCAATCTGTTTCGTATAGTTGTGATAGAGTAAAAAAACGTTTAACAGTAATTCAGATCTAAAGCTGTCAATGGCGTTAGAAACGAAAATAATAATACTGTCTATATTGGTCTGTAGTGGTTATATGGCACCGGAGTATGCAATGCGTGGACAGTTTTCAGTGAAATCAGACGTCTTCAGTTTTGGTGTACTCATTCTTGAGATTGTAAGCGGCCAGAAAAACAGTGGAATTCATAATGGGGAGAGTATGGAGGATCTACTAAGCTTCGTAAGTCTTCATTTGTCACTGTTAATTCTTCATCGCCACTTAAAATTATGGATTAGAAGATTACACGCTTCAAAACATTAATGTAGAAGTGAATCCATGATCTGATGACAAATTTTGCAGGCTTGGAGAAACTGGAAGGAGGGGAAAGCTATAAATATTGTAGATCCATCACTGAACAGCAATTCACGGAATGAAATGTTGAGATGCATCCATATTGGTTTGCTCTGTGTTCAAGAAAATTTAGTTGACAGACCGACCATGGCTAACATTATACTGATGCTTAACAGCTATTCTCTGAGTTTGCCGATTCCTGCAGAACCAGCATTTTATATGAACAGTAGAACTAGAAGCCTTCCAGAGATGCAGTCATGGGAGTATAATTCAAGGGAAACAGGATCAAGTGAACCCATACTTAAGTCAGCTCAAGAATCAGAAAATGAAGCTTCGATTACTGAGCTATACCCTCGCTAGATGTTGGTCATCACAGTGGATTCATTCATCATCAACGTTTATTTTCTTACACCAAAATAAATGTCTTATATAGTGCAAAATCTTGTGTTAAATACATTTTTTTTGCCTAACCTGAGACTGAAACCTGTGATATGACCTATCATTTTTGCTTATTAATGTTTGTTTTTGTAGTCTAATTAGTTTATATCTCTAATTAATATGCAATTTCATTCAATATTTATTTTAACTATTATACTATTTATAATACTTATTTATTATTTTAACATTAAACTTGAATATTTTGATTTCGATAGATGACAGTTTTTTATATTACACTTTTCCAACCATTATATTAAGCATATTGTTGGAAGTACAATGTATACTTAAATATATGGTATTTATTTAAAATTTGATTGAAGAATATTTTAAAATATAACTTAAGATGAATAGTAAATTGCATAATATAAAAATTAATTGAAAGTAAAACATTTAATAAAAGAAAGTGGTTGGAAAATATTTTTTTTAAATTTTAAAATCAATATATCAATTTCTATCATTTATATTTATCAACTAACTAGATAAATAATCTTAATCAAATATTTATGATATAATAAACTAATTTAACAACTTTTTCACTACGAATTAATTTCTCAGTTTCGAGATAATTTTATCAAACATGGAGATAACGAGGCTAATACATGAGAAATCAATGATAATGATTTTTTTTTTTCATTTGATTATCTTTACATGGATGATTAATTTTCTTGATATTTGTGCATGAACATGAAACTTTGACATCTTCTAATATTTCTAAGCGTATGTGATATTTGTGCATGAGCATGGACATGAAACTTTTGACATCTTCTAATATTTCTAAGCGTGAGGACCGGCTAGAAATACCAAAACAAAAGGATATGGTCTCATTCGTGTTGAAACTGTCAAACATTTAGAGTTAAATATTAATTGCAAAGACTATGCTTTCTTTCAACTCTTCATTAAACTGCACTATCATACATCCTCCATCTAACTAGCCCAACATAGATTTACCATCTTTGTTGACTGATATTCCCAAAGCCACTTTTAGACAAGCAATTGCTGTCAAATGCTTCTCACCTCATTCGGCAGAAGGAGATGACGAATTCAAAAAGGAAGTGATTACATTCAAGGGGTCAAGTTTCAACACCTAAATTACTTCGGCTTTTCTGAGCACGTAACAAAGCTATGATTCATTCACCTTACATTTGTTAACAAAACAACATAATTCATGATAATAGTCTCAGGTTATTTAGGAGTTGAGACCAAAATTGTTTAAATAAATCTTTTTCTCTTAATTTTTAAAAATATAGAAAAATAATGAGTTCTTGTTTAACAAAAATCCTCAAATACTACATTCGAGGTGACGTTTATTCCCTTCTAGTGACTGGAAGAAGACTTATACAGGCGATACTCAATCAAACACTTCACATTAAGCAACAGAAGAAAAGGTCAAACGCAAAAAACTTATGTAAGGCTTTGATAAGAATTCAGAACAGAAGAAGAAGACAACTACAATGGCCTCCTTTTCATTCACCCTCTTTTCCATTCTCCGTTGTCTCTGCGTCATCGTAATCATATCACAAAGCAGAGCCCAAACACCCTGTGATAACAGCAAAGGCAACTACACAATAAACAGCACCTATCACAACAACCTCAAAACCCTTTTATCCAGTTTCTCTTCCTACACACAAATCGACTACGGTTTCTACAATATCTCATATGGCCAAGACCCAGACAAAGTATATGCCATTGGGCTCTGCAGAGGCGATCTCAAGCCCGACGAGTGCCTTAAATCCCTCAACGACTCAAGAGTGTCTCTGGCAGAGCGTTGTCCAAACCAGAAGGAGGCCATTTGGTGGACGGTAGAGTGCATGTTGCGCTACACTAACCGCTCCATATTTGGCGTCATGGAAAACCAACCTACGAATGATAATTACTACAATTTGAATGTAACGGGTTCGGTGAAACAATTCAATACAGCGCTGGAGAGCTTGATGAGGAATCTAACACTCAGAGCTGCGTCAGGTGACTCTCGCCGGAAGTATGCTACTGGCAGTACTCCTGCTCCAGATTTTCAAACCATATACGGTCAAGCACAGTGTACTCCTGATTTGTCATCCGAAGATTGCACAAAGTGCTTGGATGAAGCTGTCTCAATCATCCCACGGTGTTGTAGTGGCAAGGCTGGAGGCAATGTTGTAAAACCCAGTTGCAGAATTAGGTTTGACCCCTACTCCTTCTATGGGCCTACGCTGAATATAGACCCCGATGCGCCACCGTCACCGTCCACCAACAACACTTCTTCTTCACAAGGTATTTCTTATGTTTTCCTCAAATTGCAGTAAGTGATGAATTTGCAGTGACCTTAACTTTGTACTTATTACTCTTAATCCATGGACTGAGGGTTCTGATTGCTGCAGGAAGGAGCAACACATCACGGACTATCATCGCCATAGTAGTGCCAGTTGCTTGTGTTGTTTTGATTCTCACTCTTCTCTGCATCTATCTAAGACTCAGGAAGCAAAGAAAAAAAATTGAATGTAAGTCTAACTCGGATTTTCCATTATTTGTTATAAAGATTAGTCTTGTAATTTAACGTGAAAATCCATTGATGCGATATAGTATCTATCATAGTGATATGGAAATCCAACCTGGCCATTTGCTTCTGGTTATCAATTCTGAAATTATATCTCTCGATGTTGTTTTTTTTTTTTTTTAACTGCTGTCACATTTGAATAACTCAATTTCACTCGAGTTCCTATGCTTATGAAGGTGAAAGAGAAGAAGAAAGTGACGAAGATGAAATTGCGTTTACTGAGTCATTGCAATACAACTTCAACACCATACGTGATGCTACAAATGGATTCGCTGATTCTAATAAACTTGGACAAGGCGGGTTTGGAGCTGTTTACAGAGTAAGATTTCACTTTTCATTCAGACAAATAACACCTCTTCGTCAAAATATGGTATATCCTGTAACTTGGGGTAGAAAGATTTACTATCCTTGATTCGTCTATCTTCAGGGTCAGCTTTCTAATGGACAAGAGATTGCTGTCAAAAGGTTGTCAAGGGATTCTGGGCAAGGGGATTTGGAATTTAAGAATGAAGTGCTTTTATTGGCCAAGCTTCAGCATCGAAATTTGGTTAGGTTAATTGGCTTCGGCCTGGAAGGAAGAGAAAGGCTACTTGTCTATGAATTTGTTCCTAATAAAAGCCTTGATTACTTAATATTTGGTAAGTTCAACATCTGCATAATTTGATTGTTACACTTACCGTAGTACTTGTTCAAAACATACTAAAAGCCTTCATATTCATATTTGGTAGGTCTAAATGATTGCATAATTAGAATGTCTCTCTATATTTCGGTTCTGGTCCGAGACAATGCCTAGTTATTGATATAGCGTTAAAACTGGTGACTGTATATGCAGATCCAACCATGAAACCACAATTGAACTGGGAAATGCGCTACAAAATCATTAGAGGTATTGCTCGAGGCATTCTCTACCTTCACGAAGATTCACGACTACGGATAATACATCGGGATCTGAAAGCAAGCAATACTCTTTTGGACCATGAGATGAATCCTAAGATAGCAGATTTTGGTATGGCAAGACTAGTTTTAATTGATCAAACTCAAGCAAATACGAGTAGAATTGTTGGAACATAGTAAGTATTACACCGTAGCTTATGTAAGACTTTAACTTCCATAAACTATCAATGAGAAGTTTTAACATTACTTTTCAATCCTTCAACTTGTATGATTGAGTGATAGTATAAAATACTTCCATAGGAATTTGAATTCAGAAATTAAAGCTTTGTTAAGAAAATTACTGGCATTGGCAACTGAAATAGATGAAAATTTATGATACATAGATGAGTCATAATAACATTATGAGGTATGACTAAAATTCTACATTATTGGAATACAGTGGATATATGGCACCAGAGTATGCAATGCATGGACAGTTTTCAGTGAAATCAGACGTCTTCAGTTTTGGTGTACTCATTCTTGAAATTGTAAGCGGCCAGAGAAACAGTGGAATTAATAATGGAGAGAATATGGAGGATCTACTAAGCTTTGTAAGTCTTTCTTTTGTCACTGTTGTTTCTTGTTCGCCACTTAAAATTATGGATTAGAAGATATCATGCTCCAAAACATGAATGAAGAAGTGAATCCATGATCTGATAACAAATTTTGCAGGCTTGGAGAAACTGGAAGGAGGGGAAAGCTATAAATATTGTAGATCCATCACTGAACAGCAATTCACGGAATGAAATGCTGAGATGCATCCATATTGGTTTACTCTGTGTTCAAGAAAATTTAGTTGATAGACCGACCATGGCTAACATTATATTGATGCTTAATAGCCATTCTCTGAGTCTGCCTATTCCTGCAGAACCAGCATTTTATATGAACAGTAGAACTAGAAGCCTTCCAGAGATGCAGTCATGGGAGCATAATTCAAGGGAAACAGGATCAAGTGAACCCATACTTAAATCAGCTCAAGAATCAGAAAATGAAGCTTCACTTACTGAGCTATGCCCTCGCTAGATTTTGCTCATCACAGTGGATTCATTCATCATCCATGTTAATGTCTTATAGAGTGCAACATCTTGTTTAAATACATTTCTTTGACCTACTTTCATCCTTACTTCTCTTCGATTTTCTGTCTACACCGAATAGACCAACTTCAGAAAAAAAAAAAAATAGTTAGACTCTCATACATGGAGGAAGAGAAAGCCTACCTATGATTTTCTTTAATAGGAATATGTAAATAAAATTAATTTTCTATATTATTTCTTAATTTTAATCTTGTTAAATCTAACTACGTATTTATTACAAGAGTCAAATTAAATCGTATAATTTTAATCAGATGTTATGTAGTTTAATATTGTTTTCATTGTTTTTTTTTCCTTTTAAAAGTCATCTTTAAGTTGAAAGTTCTTTTCGTGAAATTATGTATACAAAATATTTTATTAATTTAAAATATTTAATATCTCATTCATATAAATCAAAATCTATATAGCATGTTCTTTTAAAATATATTAAGATATGAATAATTTGATCACCTTAAAATTTTTATTTAATTTTAATTAAATTAACTATTGAATGGATACAATTTATAAATAAAATTTACTTTTATATAAAATCATTTACAGTCTAATATTTAATAAAAGTTGTATTAGATGTAATTTTTTTCACCTTTTATAAATTAATTACTTTTAATTATTAAATATAAATATATTCAAAGAAACTAATTTAAAAAACATTGGTAAAAATCAGGTGAATCGATAGACGAGAAGAATATTCAATAATTCCACTGCATTTGGATTGCAATCAAACACAAAATAATAATAATAATAATAATAATAATAATAATAATAATAATAGTCATAGTGATAATTACTTAGTATAAAAATAATATTGAACAAAAACAAAATCGCAACTTTATAACACTAAAATATAAATAAGACATAACTTTATAAGTTCTTAAAGTATTAATAAAAATTGAAATGAATATAGGAAATTAAATTTTAATAAAATACAATAGTGTCTATTAACAATAAATTTTTTTAATCTAAAATAGAAAAATTCAATAAATAACAAGGTATACAAATTGTATAATAATATAAATGACTAAATTATATGGTTTTTGAAACAATTAATGGTAGTTATTATGTATACTTAGTTGTAATCATTATCAAATAGTTGTTTTTTTTTTTTTTCGGACCGATTTACGCGGGGGAAGACTGACTTAATCAACGCAAAAGTTGACGGGCTTTTTCCATTGTCTCCTTTTATTTCATTTAAACTTTTGTTATTCTGATGTCAGCTCATTCCATTCCATCTCAAGTTTTAGCGTGGTGGGAACAAACGTTGCTAACTTATATTTCAGCTGTTAAAAAAAATTAAAAATAAAAATCTGCTAAATCATTCATCACTCAAATTTCTTTCACTCTTGTAACGTGTCTGAATAATAGACTATAACCAGGACAAAGTGGGAAGTAGAACTAAGAATAGACAATACCCTATTTATAATGAATAAATTAGTAATAATCTCTTATTATTTATTTCCATTTTACTCAAACAAATAGTGATATGTTATATTGATTAAGTAAAAAAATGTTTACTTGACAATGTAAAATAATAATATTTTAATTAAATTTCTATTATTAAAATGAGTTTTCAAAATTTCATTTTTCTCTTCTTTAACCAACGAATACGGCATGCCGAACCTTTGTTTTCTACTGGGAGAGTGAGTTGCGACTAGTCAAACAGTTCATACTGTCTGAAACAAAAGCTCCTTATCCAAGCTTCTATCCTCATTCTTCTTCCTTCCTTGTGCTACGCCTGAACCACAATGACTGCAACTTTCTTTCTCTTTTGTCTCTCTGTCATCATAATCATATCGCAGGGCAGTTCTCAGACAACATCCTGTGACAACAGCAAAGGTAACTACACGGTCAATAGCACTTACTACAACAACCTCAACACCCTCCTGTCCAGTTTCTCGACCCACGCCCAAGTCAACTACGGTTTCTACAATTTCTCACATGGCGAAGGCTCAGACAAAGCATACGCCATTGGGGTCTGTAGAGGCGACCTTACACGGGACAAATGCCTCAAATGCCTCAACGATTCCAGAACAGCTTTCGCAAGGGACTGTCCAAACCAGAAAGAAGCAATTGTGTGGCCTGGTGAATGCACCTTGCGCTACTCTAACCGCTCCATATTTGGCCTCATGGAGAGTCAACCCACGGTGCTACTTGTGTACACCTTGGAAGTAAGGGGTTCGGTGGAGCAATTCAACGCAGCGCTTCAAACCTTGATGAGGAATCTGACACGCACAACTGTGTCTGGTGACTCTCGCCGGAAGTATGCTTCAGGCAGTGCACCTGCTCCAGATTTTCAAACCATATACGCTTACACGATGTGCACGCCTGATTTGTCATCCGAAGATTGCTCTAAGTGTTTGGATGAAGCTATCTCAGAAATCCCAGTTTGCTGTAGTGGCAAGGCTGGAGGCAATGTTTTGAAGCCCAGTTGTAGAATTAGATTTGACCCTTATATCTTCTATGGACCAACACTCAAGTTGGAAGGAGATGCACCACCACCACCAACCACCGCACCACCCTCTCGCTTCGCCAACAACACTTCTTTACATTCGCAAGGTTTATGGAGAAGTTGATTTTATCTTATTTTATTTTATTTTTCTAAGGTTTATGGAGAAGTTTTCTTCCACCAACACTTTTCCTCTGTCTGAGTTGTTGTTTTACTTAGGATGTTTTATTATTCTTACCTTGAGGGTTCTGGTTTCTGCAGGAAAGAGCAACACGTCACGAACTATCATCGCCATAGCAGTGCCAGTTGCTAGTGTTGTTTTAGCGCTCAGTCTTTTTTGCATATATCTGACAGTGAGGAAGCCAAGAAAAAAAATTGAAAGTAAGGCTCTAAACATGGATTTGCCGTCATATGTAGTAAAAAAAATATAAATGATTCCTTTGTTCAAAGCGTGTTTTGCTCAAATTATTTCTGGCCAGGTAACAGGGGAAATCTATTTAGCTATTTCCTTCTGTTTCTTATTATTTTGAAATTGTATCTCTCTCTGTTTTTTTTTTTTTTTTTTTTTTTTTTTTCCTTGCATTCACTTATCATGTCCAAATACTCACTAATATTACCCCTCTCCTCATGCATGTGAAGTTGAAAGAGAAAAAGATAGTGATGATGAAGATGAAGTTACGTTTGCCGAATCATTGGTATTCAATTTTGAAACCATCCGAGTTGCTACAAATGAATTCGCTGATTCTAATAAACTTGGTCAAGGCGGGTTTGGAGCTGTATACAGAGTAAGACCGTATTTTCATTCAGTTAAAACCTTCATCAAAATATGATACATCATGTAATTTGTCTCAGAGATTTGCTATCGTTGACTGATATATTTTCAGGGTCGGCTTTCCAATGGACAAGAAATTGCTGTCAAAAGGTTGTCAAGTGATTCCGAGCAAGGAGATACTGAATTCAAGAATGAAGTGCTTTTATTGGCTAAGCTTCAACACCGAAATTTAGTTAGGCTAATTGGTTTCTGCTTGGAAGGAAGAGAAAGGCTGCTTATCTATGAATTTGTTCCTAATAAAAGTCTTGATTACTTCATATTTGGTAAAGTCGAATATCTGCATAATTAGACTGTTACTCTATGACTTTGGTTTTGATTCAAGACACTCAACTAAAATTGCTTTATAATGTTCATATGGTTTCGGTGTGTATATATAGATCCAATAAAGAAAACACAGTTGGATTGGCAAATGCGCTACCAAACCATTAGAGGTATTGCAAGAGGCATTCTCTATCTCCACGAGGATTCTCAACTGCGAATTATACATCGAGATCTTAAAGCAAGCAACATTCTCTTAGATGAAAACATGCATCCTAAGATATCAGATTTTGGGATGGCAAGATTGTTTCACATGGATCAGAGTCAAGCAAATACACATAGAGTTGTTGGAACCTAGTAAGTAAAATAATATAATATAATTATTGTAGAAACTTAATTTGTATAAACTGTTTTACACTGAAGTTTCATAAGTTTTATGAGTAATTAAACTTGCATGTGGTTGGCACGCAGTGGATATATGGCACCTGAGTATGCAATATATGGTCAGTTTTCAACAAAATCGGATGTTTTTAGTTATGGTGTACTGGTTCTTGAGATTGTAAGTGGCCGAAAAAGCATTGGTTCTGGTCACGGGGAGAAAGTGGAGTATCTATTGAGCATTGTAAGTCTTTCTTTTCTTCTCACTGTATCTTCCCTCTCCTTTATCAGAATAATAAGATTAGAAATTTACTTGTTCCTTCACATAACAACTGTTCAAATGAAATCTGAGAAGTAACGAACATGCATTTGAGAAATTCATGCAGACATGGCGAAACTGGAAGGATGGAACAATTGCAAATATTGTAGAGCCCACATTAATGAACGGTTCCCGAAATGAAATGATGAGATGTATCCACATTGGGTTACTGTGTGTTCAAGAAAATGTGGATGCCAGACCAACCATGGCTACTGTTGTGCTCATGCTTAATAGCTACTCTCTCAATCTCCCAATACCTTCTGAACCTGCATTTGTTGTGGAAAGTGGCACAAGAAGCTTTCCAAACATCATGTCATGGGAGCATAATTCAAGGGAAACAGGATCGAGTGAATCCACAAACAAATCAACTCAGTATTCGGTCGATGAGGCTCCAATTACTGAGACATACCCTCGCTAGAATTGATGCAATAGGGGTACTTTGAAGCTTAAGTTGCATGCTTATCGTAGTTTTTTATTTTGTTCAATGTTTCGATTGTTCTGTCCCTACCTACAACTTAATGTATTCAATGTAGAATGAAAAATTAATTGTGCCTGTCTTGTTTTTCAAAGGCTTCAAATCAATAGAATTTTTTAATTAAAATGTATTCCTATTATAATTCTTATATAACATATTAATGTTAAACTTAAAATAAATCCATTTTACACTAAAAAAAATTAATATATTAACATCGCATCAAATTTAACATACAAAATTTATAGATTTACAAAAGAAAGCAATCCTTATTTAAACTTGCTTCTGACTTCATATAATTCATAATTGGTACCACTGTATAAATGAGTTGTGGAAAGTGAAAAATCTCAAACTCTTCTGCCAATGTCGTGACATTGGGTGTAGCATTAATCAGTCAATCAGTGGCACAATCCTTGTCCTTTATTCAAGCACCTTCCTTTATGTTTCTATCCATATTCTTTTATGATGTCTTCTATGGAGAAAATAAATAAAAGAAAGGAAAGAGAAAAATAAGAAAAAAATTGTGATAAATATATGCAAAAAATAAATATAAAAATATTTTTAATTACTGGTAACTTAAAAATTATTTTTCTTTATATTTTGGTGCATCAATAATAAAATTAACTCATATACATTAGAAATATATTGTTAATGAAAAATTATCTTCAACTTTAATTTAATAAAAAATTAAAAGAGTAAACAAAATTAAAGCATAATGTATTAGAAAAGTAAAATAAATAAGAAATAGTGGGAAATCCCCATAAATTTAAAAAATCAAATCCCCCATATTTTAAATATATATAATTAATATGTGAATGTTTAGAAAGTTTAATTTTATATGATATTTTTTATTATAAGATGACTTAATATAATATGTACATTATATAATATATTTAATTTTTATTTTTATATAATAAATAAAATTTTATAGAATTAAAAATAATATATATATATATATATATATATATATATATAAAAACATAAAAAATACAGATTCGCTATGAGTGGTAAAGTAGGTGGTTGTGACATAATTTGACGGGAAGAGTTGGATTCTTTTAATTCATCCATTCATCCACGTGTTGTGACATCTTCTGTCTATTTATTTTTTAATTAAAAAATAAAAAATAATTAATAAAGTTAATAATTTATTTTAATATTTGAAAGATGCTATAAATTAAATAATTAATACTTAAAAATTAAATTAAATTATTAATTATAATAAAATAATTTAATATAATGTTTTAATTATTTAATTTGATATATTAATTAAATAAAAGTTAAAAAAAAATATTTATAAGATGAAGTGTACTTTAATATATACATATATATATATATATATATATATATATATATATATATATATATATATATATATATATATATCATTTATAAATAAAATAATAAATTATGAAATAAAAAAATTGATACGTAACTCATTCTATGAGGCATGCACCCATACTTTCAATCCCTCCGGTTTACCCTTATTAGAGAGCACCTAGAATAGTGTTTGGATTTTTTTATTAATATTTATTAAATTAGACAGTGTAATATTTTATAATTTTAAAATTAAATTGATTAAAAAATAAATTAAAGCATTTTTAAATAACTTTGAAATATCAATTGAAATATTAGAGAAGTTAATTAAAGGAACCTAAATAACATATATGCTCTGGTTTTCTTCTAGATTTTGTGTGGAAAATTGATCTTTTCTCTTGGCTGGAGTGCTCCCTTTGCTTTCCCTCATTTTCTATTTGTTCAAATGCTTTTTTTCTTCATTGTCAGTCTCTTTCGTAGTTCAAAAAGAGGTGATGATGGACAAACTTTTGCATATTTTTCCTTCACCCACCAACTTTACAATAATTAAACTGTGGTGAACCACCTATAAAATTCAAATCATTTTTAAAGACAATAAATATCTTTTATAAATACAATTTTATTAAAATTATTATTCACTTCAATTTTTTTTATCTGGACATACCTAGTTGCATACTTAGAGTTTGTATTTAAAATGACTTCATCATACTTCATCCTGATGTTTGTTATTGAGTGATATTTATTTAAGGCAGATTTTTTTCGTTGTTTTTTTTTTTTTTTTC
>Ga0209700_106935_pt1 | contig 16755 bp, 12 predicted proteins | sample SiratroredBW_FD_187528 | JGI IMG/M metagenome (GOLD analysis project Ga0209700, IMG submission 187528) | Root nodule microbial communities of legume samples collected from California, USA - Siratro red BW (SPAdes) (version 2) | ecosystem: Host-associated > Plants > Roots > Nodule | place: USA...
GTCAGCCTTGCTAATTACATGTTGTTGGATCTCAACAACAGCACTGAACAAATAACAAAATATAATGTCAAAGGAATGTGTCATGCGTATATATGGAATGAAAAACACAAACTAAAGAAATTTACAAAATAAAATATACTTCTTGTCATTATCTTCACCATCGGTCATGGCAACATATAGCTTTTCTACATCAATGTCGTCGTCACTATCTCCATCTCCACCCTTTGGCTCAACGGTACTCCTTGCGGGAGTCTTTTCTGCAGGAGACATTCGTATGGGAGTCTTTGCTGCGGGAGACATTGCTGGGGAAGTCTTTGCTGGAGGAGTCTGCTCTTCCTCTGTCAATGTCCAGTCCCATACAATCTACACAAAAGTATACAATTATTGTCAAAAAATCATCAAACAGATAATGTAAACAATTGATAGAATGATCATTACCTTATTATTTATAAAAAACTTATGTATTTGTGATGAATATCTCAGAGTCTTTATGGATGGCCAGTCCCGAATACGTGAGAATAGAGAACTGCGTCCTATTCCCACATGTTGCACAACCCACAACTTCTCAACAAGAATAAATAAACCAATTAGCAACACAAGTATTTAACTTCCAAATTCTCAATACAATATGCATAATTTAAATTCAACCAAACAAATACCTGCAACACAGCTACGCAACCGGCCAAGTGTAGGCCGTCGGTGTTTTTTTGCTGACGGAACTGAGTGGAAGCTCTGTCCAAGCTCTTCACAAGTAAAGAATGAACAGCCTCACACCAGTTCCACCGGTGTAAGGACTGTAAATTATCTAATAAACGAAAAGGAAATGTAGTAACTGTCCTAAAGGTGCGAGGAAAGTAAAAAACTGAAAACAAAAGCAAAATATACAATCTACAATAATTATCAACATTATCTTCCTCTTCTAATTTCAGAACAATCTTCTCAATTGTGATATCCTCATTACCAAACAAATTGTTAACCAACCCAGTTGTACACGAATCAAAACAAACTTTTTCTTCCCTAACAGAAAAACCTAAAACAACATACACATAAAAAAAATTGAACGACACCAAATGCTCCCTGATGCGGAAGCTCTTGTTCTCAACAGACCATCTGTTAACCAACTCAAGCAGCAACGCACTGCAAATCTTGAGTGGATCTTCCATCAACAGCATCCACCGAAATGGGGTCCTTTCCAATTGTTGTTTCTGCAGGGCACCCATTGTGTTGTTTACTCGTACAACAGTGTGGGTGTCAACCCTATGCCTGAGTCTAATCTGGAAGTAATGTATAAAATAATGGTGTTACCATCATCACATGTCGAACATATTCATAAAAAAACCACGATTCAAATTAACTTACATTAGATTCAACATTTTTGTTCATAGCAACTTTTCCCTTTGCAGCCATTGTAGTAAATTACACTCAATAGCCTAAGCAAAACATCCAATTCATTAAAAGTGGTTCTAACTCTGCATTAATCACTGGTTACCCCTTTCTTTAATGAGGGGACACCTAGTGCAAGTGTTTGCGACTAAACACACATTTGTTCATCACTCGCCAAAACTTGTACTTAGGTGTCCAGTCGTTCAAGTAGGGGTAACCAATCAATGACAATTTGTCAGGTCACAACACCATACACACAAGAAACATACATATTTAAACATTAATAAGCGGTTACCACTGCTTTTACGAGGGGACACCATACAGCAACCTTTGACGACTCAAGCAACATCTGATCCTCAGTCGCCATGCCATGAACTCAGGTGTCCCCTCGTCAATACATGGGTAACAAATGATGTTCTGTAAACTCAACCACTTAGTTTTACAGAACATCAGTTGTTACCAATGTATTGACGAGGGGACAACTTAGTTCATGGCATGGCGACTCAACTCAGACATCAACAGTTGCCAAAACAAACAGATTCAACCAATACAACCCTAAAAAACTTACAAAAGACATTCTTTACTCCACCACGAACCAAGAACGAAGTCGTAAATGACATAAAAGAACAAACTTTACTTCCAAACCAACACAAATCAAACCGTAAACGCAAAATCCTTTTCAGATCCAGAACAAAACAGTAAAATGAAACCCTAATCGCAAAAAGACTTCCTTTTCCATCAAAAAATCGTATAAAAACCAAAACTTTAAACTCAAATCATTCAACAAACAAAGAAAAAATCATCCTTTTGCATGAGCAATCACTTAAAAGAGCAACCTTTACACGTTTAAAAACCAAAACCAAACCTAAAACGAACCTTAGCGAGAGTGGAGACCAACGACAGTGGAGACGAGACTGAGAGAGTGAACAAGACACCTTTCGAATGAGAGGAGGCGGAGTGCGTTAGGGCAACTGAGAGGAGGCGAATCTTTGAGAGCCAAAACACTGCAAGGAGGAGGAAGGCTGAGAGGATGACGACCACTGAGAAGAGGACGAAGCCTGAGAGTCGAAAATCTGAGAGGAGGAGGTCGAATGAGAGGAGCTGGGAGTTTGAGAGGCTGTGAGGCGAAAGTTTGAGAGGTTAGTTTGAGAGGCGGTGTCAGCGTTAAGGCTTACTTAATTTTCCTCTTCCAAAGTTGTCCCTACCACGTAAGCCACTTTGACACAATTACCCCGGTGTTAAGTAGGGGTAATCCACCAACAGTGTCAACGTAACATTATTCTTTTCTTTTTGGCATTGTCCTTGCTTACTTTACATGAACACAAGGAGGACCTCGTTAACTAGTGTTTACTGAAAGGCACTCACTTGCTTCAAGCTATCGCAGATGCCCTCTTCACCTAACCATCAACTAAACATGTACATGGGCCCTTGCTTATGTCACTAACTAAATTGCCAAGAGAAAAACATGTAATTCCACACTCCAATGAAGGGAATCAGATGATAAAGTTAAAAAAAAAAAACATACTAAGTGTAATAAATAATCAATACTTCCGGATTAGGGGTATGTGTTTCAATCCAGAAATAATTGGGAAAAATTTTTAAGCTTTCGGATTATAAAATTGAAAAATGAAATAGAATTTATATTAACCTACAGATCCTACAATCTGAAAGTTTAAAAAATTTTCCTAATTGCTTCTAAATTTTAGAATCCGTAAAGAAAAAAAAAAAGAAGAAAAACACCCTAACTTGACGACGCATCCGAAACCGTCACCATAGCCTTCCTTCGCCTACAACTGCCACCATCACCACCACTCCAATTCCAACACCTACTTTCAACCGCTACCTTCGACCACCACAACGACTGCCACCTACAATGCAACCTTCAAGCTTTTCAACACTTTCAACCGGCCAAACACTATAAACATATTTCAATCAAATTAAAGATCATTTGCATTTTTTCATGAAGGTCAATTATAAAAACTATAGAGGTGTCGAAAGAAGTTATCTGATTTATGACTTTAATGAATTATTACAAATTTTAATGAATTTTAATAACACATTTTAATGAATTATTACAATAACATTAATTTTATATGAATGTTTATTACAAAATATACATAATTAAATTTATATAATAAATTAAAATAATGATAAAAAATATTAATTTGATTATTTCATATAATAAAAATTTAATATATATTATTTTTCAATTAATTAATACATAGAATTTTTATTATTAATTGACATTAAATTATTATTATAAAAATTTATGTTACATAAAGTTAATAAATATAAATACTTATCTAAATACAAAAATTATTATCATTATTAAGTTGAATATAATTTCAAAACTATTATCAAAAAATTAATTTTATTTTAAACAATTTTTTATTTATTGGTTGAAATTTTGAAATTATGAAATCTAATGGAGTTACGAGTGAGGAATTTGGAGTGGGAAAGTATGGAGGTGGAGTATAAAACCCCATCGACTTCACCTCCTTATGATAGAGGTGAACTAGTAATCAATTAAATTCAAAATTTCCACACTAATAGTTGTTCAACATCTAATTTGTTTTCCTCTTTAACAGAACCTAAACCTTTAGAGTTGTTTGGAAGATATATATGAGAAAATTGAAATATTTTCTTAGACTACAAGCAGGGAACTTTACAGTAGTCAATTATGGTAGTTATAAGTGGTCTATGGAAAGCTTCTTTTCCCACCTCCATGATCTTATCGTCCTGCACCTCCATGTCTACGTATTTTTGAAAAAAAATTTATAACTCAACTTTACCCTTCACTCCTTTCACCTCTTCCCGAAACCCTACACCTTCATTATTTCTTCACCGTGATCTCTCAGCATTACTTTCACATTATGGGTGCATCTGCACCTTGTTTCTGTATTGAATGATTGCATTGACATTTTGGCTTCCCTACACCACTGTTGTCGCGCTTTTCCTGTATAGTGTTTTCGTCACGTCACATTCGAGCAATTCAAGCAATTGAAGATTGTTGTGCACCTTCTTTCGAAATTGAAGTGAAGGTAAGGTTGTTAGCGTAAGGAGTTGCTAGAGGATTTGATGAAGAAGTTCCAAAATCATTGATTAAGAGTGGATCACTTGAAGACTTCATGAAGATTTGTGGGGTTTGGTCTAGAACTTAGGCTATGTGTATGAGTTTGGTTGGTCTCAAATTTGGTGTACATTGCATCTCATTCATGAAAAGTCCAATATTAAATTCTGATTAACAAAGTTTTAAGAAATTATTAAAATTAAAACTTGTTCTTAAAACTGTCTTTCTGTTAAAGAAAAACAATCGATTGAATTTTTAAATGACAATTGTCTATATAAAGTTAGCGCGCAGTTTGAAACAAATATGAAAAACATTCACAAAAAATTCAAAACAAGATCTTTTTTGATTTCGAAAGAGAGAAAAGTGCCCATTCTATTTTGTGATCAATTTCATTTTGAATTTCATACATCAAGAACTGAATCTAATCTTATTCTGGAGCCTTGAATTGATTGAGACTGGTACTACACTAATTCTTTCTTTGTTTAGAAAACTGTTGTGTTGTGAATTACATAGAGGTGTAATTCTGTGAGTACAATGGGTTTTGTACTGTGTTTTACTTGCCGAAGGGTTTAGTAAGGTGATTTCTGGTATATACAGTGGTGTTTGTATTGGTTTCTGACTTACTGTAGGGTTCAGTAGGTTGGTTGCTGCTGTGAGCAATGTGTTATTGCTGAGTGCGAGAGTTTGTATTGTTGTAAACTGATCTTTGGATCTTGTTTAGTGAAAATTCTTGCTGGTTAGTAAGGGACTGGACGTAGCCCTTGAGGAAGGATGAACCAGGATAAAATCTTGTGTTCTTGTTTTTTCTTGCTCTCATCTTGAACATTTCTTGCTTCAATTCTTGTTTTCGAATTTAACAATTCATTAATTGGATTAATTGATTAATCTTCTTGAACATTTCTGAGTTCTTTTGAACTTGTTAACTCATGTAAAAACAATTTATTCAATCCATTTCTGGAACTGTTTTTCATTTCAATTCATTGAAGTTTTTGTTCAACAATTTGATTTTCCAGTAAAACAAGTCTTTCTTGCAATCCTTATTACTTCAGTTTATAAACATCATATCAGATTTGTTTTGTTTAATAATTGGTTCTTTCTACCAAAAACTCTTTTGAACACTCATTTGAAATATTTTCTTTGAATTCTTGAAGTGTTTTCAACTACTATTTTTCAGAATTCATTAAACAACTTATTGGTTTTACAACAACTAATATTTGTCTTTGGTTTATTGTTTCTGTGATTGTTATTGTTCTGGAAAAGTTTTGTATCTTTACTGATTGCTTCTTCATATCATCTTTAATAGTTTCTTTAAAGAATCTTCATTACTCATATTCAAAAGGTACTTTTATGAAATTTTTTCAAATGTTCAATTCAGCCCCCTCTTGAACTCAGCCAAAACTTGTTTTACAAAGGTTTGTTCTGTGTTTTGCATTGTATCTGTATGATTGATTGGGTGTATTAGATGGCAGTAGACGGCGGTGAGCGGGAGTGTTAATTTTCATGGTTTAACAGGCTTTTGGATTATACAATTTGGAAGCTAAAATGTTCTGGTTTGACTTCGAGATTGCAAAATCCGGAAGGCATTTGACATTTGAAAACGACTTACGGATTTTGTAATCTGAAAGTATGTTTTGTTTTGAAAAAGTGCTTCTGGATTGTACAATTCAAAAGTCATTTTCAAATGCCAAATACCTCACCTGCGATGCTGCTGAGGTTTGATATTGGTTTCATTTGTTGAAGTTGAAAGTGATGGATTGTTCAACATTTCTACCGTGATCAATTAAATTCAAAATTTCTACACTAATAATTCTTCAACATCTAATTTCTTTTCCTCACCAAAACCTTTAAAATGTGTTTATACCTAGCGACGGAAAGTTTTTAGAAAAAAAAAAGAAAGCAAGAAAAACGAAAAAATATTTTACAAAAAAAAAATCTTTTAAATTTTTCTCATTAAAAAAAATTTACAACAAAAGTTACCATTTATTTTATAGAACAACAAATAAAACTAAAATAATTATCAAAATTAAAATACTTAAATTATTTTAAAATTAAAAGTAAAATAATAAATAATAATTAATTATTATAATATATTAATATATATAATCGATTACTCAAGAGTAGGTAATCGATTATATATATATATATATATATATATATATATATAATTGATAATGTTATATAATTTATTATATATATTAATTAATTTATTATATAATATAATAATAAATTATATTTAAAAATAAAAATATTAAATATTATGTAAATTTTTCTAATAAAAACATTATATAATATTATTTTTATTAAAATAATTAATAATAATATGAAAATAGTTATTATTTAATAAATGTAAATATAAATATTTAAAATGAAAATGAATAATATGATAATAATTTTTTATTTTTATAACAGTAATAATATTCAAATTTAATATTAAAATTATTTTAAAAAATATTAATTTTATATTTTAAAACTTAATAATCTTAGTTAATAAATTAATGTATTTTATAATAAATTAAATTTTATTCTGAAAATAATTACATAATTTAATATTTTTATATTTTTTAAAAATATTATTAATTATATTAAATAAATTAATTACAATTTATTTTTAATTATAAAAATAAGTTTATATATTAAAAAGATATTAAAATATTTATTATATCGCTTATATCATTCACAAACTTTATTATCAAATCTTAACATCTTTTTCTTAATCCAAACAATCAAACCTTCCACGCACTTTTATCTTAAATCAACTCAAATTCACTCCTTCAAATCCACCTCCTAATCCAAACACACCCTTAAGGTTTGTCTGGTTTAGGGAGTGAATTTGAATGAATTGTGTGTGGATGGTAAGGTTTTTTGGATTAATGGATAGATAGTAAGATTTGAAAGGATTTTAGGATAATGTTTCTAAAAGTTTGTAAATGATGTGATAACTGTAAATTAGTTTTGAATAATTTTTAATAAATAAAATTTTGTAATTATAATTTTATCTTTTAACTATAAAAATAATATATTTTTATTTATTATTATTATAATTAGTTTTAAATATTTTATTTTTATAATTATCTTCTTTTTATTATTATTTTTATATAATTAATTATATTTATTTATTATTATATAAGTATAAATATTAATATATTAATAATCCAAAGAATTATATAAAAAATGTTTGAAACATTATTTTTATTTCCATCTTCATATATCCTCGCTCAATGACGATAATGTGAACAGTAACTTCTTTTTTCTCGTTTTTCATATTTTATTATTATTTTATTCCTTATTTTTCTAACTATCCCTTCATTTTATCCATCTCACCAAATCTGTAGTCCCAACCAAACAATACGTTAAAGTTGTTTGGAAGATATACATGAGAAGATTGAAAATTTTTCTTAGACTACTAACAGGGAACTTCACAGTAGTCAATTCTGACAACTATAAGTGGTATATGGTTAGCTTCTTTTTGCACTTCCATGATCTCATCCTGTGCGTCCATATCCATGTGAAAATACAAATTTACCCTTCAAAAAAATTTATAACTCAACTCTACCCTTCACTCCTTTCACCTCTTATCGAAACCCTGCAGCTTCATTATTCCTTCACAGATTTGATCTCTCAGCATTGCTCTAACGTTGTGGGTGCATCTGCACCTTGCTTTTGTATTGAATGATTGCATTCAAGTTTTGGCTTAAAGAGTTGGGCCCATTCTTCTGTATCCAGTTACTCTGTTAAGATTTCATAACAAAATCGGTTACTAACTATTATTTATCACTTTTACCTTGCTATATTTTGTTTTGAGGAGTTGCCACATCAGGTGTATGGTACATAGGCCCCCCAAGTCCTTGAGGGTACGTAGTAGCCGAAAAGGATTTTAATATGTACCAACCGACTGTCCGTAATTAGGTGCGATGTCTTTGTTGTTGGTCGTGAAAGGGTCGACAAATTTGAATTTATCCGACCGACCGTGAATATGCTGACAAATTTGAAATTTGATGGTCGACTGTAAAAGAACTGAAATTTGAATTCTGATGACCGACCTTGAAAGAACTGAAATTTGAATTCTGATGACCCACCGTGAAAGAACTAATTAATGAAAACTCCCGCACATTTTCTGGGTTCGCGTGCTTTTCGTTTCTCGCACCCGATGAGACAGGATAAAAGATTCGACCGTTGGAACATTCTCGATCGTGCGACTGACAAGCGACTGTGTCACCCCTGAGTTTTGGCTATAAATAACGTTTGACCCAACTGTATTCTCCGTCATTTTCAAACATTTATCCGTGAAGCTCGAACAACTAAACGGTCGTCCCTCCCTTCTTCGAGGTAATCATGACTTCTTTCTCTATCCATACTTACTCTACTTCTGAGTCTTCTGGCGGTCAAGATGTCTCCCTAGGCCATAGAGGTAGGGTCGAACAGGAGATTAGTCCTATAGAAGAGATTTCTAGCTCTAGTATTAGCGACTCGTCTAGCGAGTCTGTAGAGAGTGAGAGTGCCAGGCCTGAGAGGCAAGTAGATATGTCGGTCCCTAGCGACAACGCTGAGGGTGTTGACGAAGTCAACCCTCCTGACAACGACTGGGTAATCACTGATGTCAGGACTTCCTTCTCAAAATATAAAACTTCTGCTTCCCTTAGGTTTCTGCTTGACATCCAAGATATAGTAGAGCCTTCTATATTGAATGGCGTCTTTGCCTTATGCCGGTGCATCCCGTCCGACCTAGTTTTTTACGGTCGCGGGTCATGACCGACCGACCTCTTTTACATGTACACTCGTGAGGATTCTTGCGTCCTCATACTATTTGATGACTTCTGCTCGGGTATACTACGTTCATGGAATGTCGCCCCTACCCAACTTCACCCCAACAGTTGGGCGTACATTAGGGCCTTCCAACTTTTATCCTCTGCCTTAGCTATTACTCCCACCATTCCCCTCTTCCTTTATCATTATTTGACCTGACCGGGTAGGAAAGTAGGATGGTTGTCCTTAGTTAGCCAACCAAGAAACTGTCTATTCAAGCCCTACTCAACTTCTTATAAATTTTTTAAAGACACTTTTGTTAAGATATCTTTTGGGAGTGAGGGTCGAAAATATATATTTCATGGGAATGAGCCAAAATTCCCTCTGTATTGGACCAAATCTCCTCTTCGGTTTGCTTCTTGGCCGCAGTCGGAGTTGTCGACAGAAGATATCTTGGCGCTGTCGGTTCTTGATAGCCTTCCTAGGGGCATCCCTGCCCGGGAAATTCTCAATGCCTACTAGTGTAAAGATCTGACCAGCGCCGTGCTCAGTACATTCTTCTCTTGCACTTGGTTTTCTTTCTTTAGAGTGTTTACTGACTTGGTTTTATTTTGTGCAGACGTAATCACCGCCATCAACCCGAATATGAATAAAATGTTTAAATTCGCGCTATCGTCGCCTGTTGGTGTGCAGGCAGGTTCCTCTAGGAAACCGATCGAGAAGGGTAGTTCTTCCAAGCGACCGATCGGTCAGACAGAGGTCGGACAAGAAATGCCACCCCAGTAAACACCTTTAAAGGTGGATCCTATAACCGTTGTCGTCCCGTTACCCGTCCGGCCACTGATTGCCCCGTCTGAACCTCGCGACAAAAAGAAAAAAATCTAAATGTGCTTCAGACCTATCGTCCTCTCAACGGTCACCCAAACGCCTGAAAGGGGTGACCTTAGAGTTGGAGATGTCATCTACCTCCAACTTCCTCAACAAAAGGATTAGGGTGGCTGACCGTATAAACCAGGAGTTGAATGAATATGAGAAGAACCAGTTCACTTCCCCCTCTCGTGCAGTATTGAAGAACGCCTTGTTAGAGGCCAATGCCCGCTACTCAAGGAGGATACGACAGCCGTGGAGAAACTAAGGAAGGAGTTGGCTGAGGCAACCTCATGTTTGAACTCTGCCTTCAATGATATTGCAAAACTTAAGGCGGAGAACGAAGCCTGTAGGGGGAAGTCTTTGGTTTAAAAAAGACTATGGAAATCATTAACACCGAGAAAGGTTCCCTCCAAGAGAGATGCTTGGCGACATATGAAAAAGAAAGGGTGGTCGTTCATCGAGTGGATGTCCTCAGCGAAGACGTTGCTAATTTAGGACAAAAAATGACTAATATTACCTTGAACTTGGAAGAAGAAAGACTTCTCCGGAAGAAAGTCGAGAAAGACATCTGGGAAGTTCAGATTGCCCTCGTGAAGGAACATGATATTGGTTTTAAACGGGTGATGAGGCAAGCTGCTTTCTTCTACCAAGGTCCAGTAGATGAAGGAAAATTTGATAAGGATATTTACCAGGGTGAGCTTACCTCGATAATGGACATCCCAAATGAAAAGGAGGAGGAGGAAGCCGAAGCACACAGCGGGGCGTCGAAAGCAAGTGGGGATTTCTCGACCCTTGATATATTTCTTTCATATTTGATGAATGTAGGCTTTGTTGGTTGCGTAGGCTCTTTTTTGATGGCTTGTACCTGGCTATTGTTAGTGTTAATGGTTGTACTTCGGTCAACCTTTACTTTGTACTTAGAATATTTTGATATGAATACAAATTTCTTACTTGGTAGTTGTTATTCGCATATTTTAGATTGGTTTCGTGCCTATATATATAGTGTTTGTATACATGCTTTTCGGTTGATTTTGTTAAGCAAACGACTTTCTCGTCTAAAAACTAAGTTGTACACCTTACGGTCGGTTCCGTGAGATGTCGACTTTCCAGCCATTTACACGTTGAGAGTGTATAGCTTTTTAGGTTCTAAGTTTTTTCAATCATACTTTCTTGCAAGTTAAAACCTGATTAACTATGCCTCTCGCGGCCAGTTTTGTTAGCAAGGCAAATGGCTTCCTAGGCCGAAAATTGATACGCTCCTCACGGTCGGTCATGAGGAGTACGCGACTTTCTGGATCGAAAGCTAATATGCTCCTCATGGTTGGCCAATGAAGAGTACGCGACTTTTTGAGGATACGCTCCTCAAGGTCGGCCATGAGGAGTACGCGACTTTCTGGCTCGAAAGCTGATACGCTCCTCACAGTCGATAAGAAACATATCAGTTTTTGACCTAGAAAGCCTCGTACTCTTCATGGGCGAATGTGAGGAGCGTATCAGCTTTCAACCTAGAAATTCGCCTACTCCTCACGGTTGACAGTGAGGAGCGTATCTTCAAAAAGTCGCGTACTCTTCATGGCCGACTGTGAGGAGCGTATCAACTTTCGACCCAGAAAGCCCCGTACTCCTCATGGCCGACCGTGAGGAGCGTATCAGCTTTCGACCCAGAAAGCCGCGTACTCCTCATGGCCGACCTTGAGGAGTGTATCCTCAAAAAGCCGCGTACTCTTCATGGCCAACCATGAGGAGCGTATCAGCTTTCAATCCAGAAAGCCGCGTATTCCTCATGGCCGAAGCATATCAGCTTTCGGCCCAGGAAGCCATGCGGTAACATCGTTACTTGGCTTCATTCTAAACTCATCGTTGACCCTAGGGTCCATGTCGGTCAATGCAATCATTCTTTGGTTGACGTCTCTCTTTACTGTTGTCTCGGTTGGCGTCAACCTTAGACTGGCTACATAGCATTCTCGTGTCGTTCTCTGATCGGCATGGACCATCATCACACTTCCCCTGTCAGACGGAAACTTCATGGCAAGGTGTGGCGTGGAGACTATAGCACCAAGTTTGTTTAAGGACAGTCTCCCCAATAACACATTGTAGGATGTGTTGACATCCACCACCACATACCTAACAGAGATGGTCTTCTGTCCTCGGCCGGCTTCACCAAACCTTGTATGCAGGTTGATGTAACCTTTAGTGTCCACTAGCTCACCTGAAAACCCTACTATTTGTTCAACTAATGAGATTATCTCACTTTCATCCAATCCCATCTTCTTGAACGTCCTCCAATAAAGGATATGTACCTAACTACCTTGGTCTACCAATGTCTTTCTTATCTCACAATTTGCTAAGTCGAAGGTGATGACCATTGGATCATCTTGCCGGGTGTCAATCCCCCTAAAGTCATGGTCATTGAAGACGATATCTAGCATACAACGACATGCCATTTGACTGATCATGTGCACACTTTTGATAACCCTGAGGTGTCTCTTTTTGGCCGAACTAGACAGGCTGCCTCCACTGAATCCGCCTGAGATAGTATTGACCACCGTTTTGCCAGTATCTTCATGGCGTGTGGAACTCTTATCTCTTCATCATTCCCTATTTGCCTTGCCTTCTCTTCTGTCTCTGGGACTCCTGTTCCTTCGTTTAGGACTTCTTCCTCTCGGACTGTGTTCTTAGCGTCGTCCGTATTGTCTTCGTCCTCTCTGTGTGACATACCTTTGTAACTGCCCTGCTTGGATCAGTTCTTAAATTTTGTCTTTAAGGGTAGTGCATTCTCTAGTAGTGTGACCGTGAATGCGATGATACTGGCAGTACTTGCTTTGGTCAGTATTCTGGGGTGATATGCATCTTCGAGGCTCTGTGATCAGATCGACGTTTAAGGCCTCATCTAGAATTCGAGCCCGACTAATATTAAGGGTCGTGTGCCTTGTGAATCTCTGGGCACCAGGCATGTCCCTGAATCTTGGGGATTAGGCGGTCGGTCGCCCCGTCTTCCTTGATTCTGCTCCACCCTTGTAAATTGCCATAACTCCTCGACCTAGATAAATTTGGTAGCTCTTCGACAGAGGTCATCCATGTTGGTAGGAGGCAGCATAGCTAAGTTGTTTGCGAACGACCCAAGCCTAAGCGTAGTGATCAAATAAGCCATCGCCACTTCAGGCAAGAGCCCATGAATGCGTAAGGCGACCTGGCCTAATCTAGCCATAATGCCTTCAAAGACTCCTTTTTCTCTTGTCGGATATTTACCAACGCGACGGACGTCATCTGATGAGGCTTACTGGTTGCAAACTGGGCTACAACTTTTGCCTTCAAGGTTGCAAAGGAGTCTATCGACCCGGGGGTAATCGGGTAAACCAACTGAACGCAGCCCCTTTAAGAGAAGTTGGAAAAACTTTACAATATATGTAGTCATCCGTAGTGAATAAAGTTAATTGAGAGACATACGCATCGATATGCTTGTCCAGATTTGTTGAGTCGTCATACTTGTCCAATGCAGGGTTGTTCCAGTTAGGAGGCAACTTGGTTGCCAGTATTTCATCAGTAAAAGGAAACTGCCCACATGAGTCGTCGACAAGACGTGATGTCTCATTTTGCTCTTCCCGGCTGGGAACTGCTCTCCGACGCTCATGTCGGGGTTCTTCTCTGCGGCTGTTTGGATGTGGTTGCTCTTCTCGGTCGTCCTCCCGGGGTTGTTCTTTTCGACCCTTTTGCCAAGAGCCTTCTCCCTCCGTGTGAATTTCTTTGTTATGTTGCTTTTTCTCCATCCTCTCGAGCCTTTGTCGTAACCTTTTGTTTTCTTCGCGAAGGGTATCAAATGCACCTTTTTCTCCAATTCTCTTCTTACCTCAGCTAGTATGGCTGAGGAGTTCTCTTCCTGGTTATTCTGCTGGTTGTCATGGTTCCTAGTTATCACCATTGCTGCTAAGTCAATCTTGGCCTCATGATGGGCGCTAAAATGTTCTCGCAAGAGATCGGCTGGCTCTAGCAACAATAATGTCTTCTAGGGTTGCTCCTTCTGTTGTTCCTTCCTTGCTGCTTCAAGGGCTCCAAATTCCACCGTCTCGAGAGGGGATCCTGTAGGCACTCCAACGTTCAAGTCAGTTTAGGGTTAGAGTGTGTAGGGATATAGATCAGATTTTAGAGATACCTTTTGTGTTGTGATTGAACCTGTATTTATAGGTGTAACAGTAGACTTAAAGAGTTGGACCCATTCTTCTGTATCCAGTTACTCTGTTAAGATTTCATAACAGAATCGATTACTAACTATTATTTATCACTTTTACCTTACTATATTCTGTTTTGAGGAGTTGCCACGTCAGCCATATGGTACATCGTCTATATTTTGACCTATTCATGTGAAAATTTATGGTACTTATGATAATAGAGTTTAGTTCTTTTTCCAACTTCTTAACATCTTTTACATCTCTCGATTTTACAAACTCATATCTTTCTCCCCATCTATTAAGTCTTCTAGCAATGACCACTTCATAAACTTGTCTTCATCTTTGAAAGATTTTCTACCTATCATATTGGAAAAATGAAAGAAAAAAATATGTCATTACATTCCAAGTCACAAATAATGTTTTTTTATCATCTCCTTACTTGATACATCTGTCGCGTATAGATGGGTGGAAACGCATAGAGCAATTTATTGAATGTTTTCCTTAATCTCCATGCAAGTTATTCACTACAAGAAATTTCGTTATTACATACTGAAAATTACATACGGATATAAATCTGTATGTAAATAAGCATTTACGTACGGATTTTTCGTATATAACATTGAATTAGATTGGTGTCAATGATCCGGAAGTAAATTTTGTATGTAAAATTTGCACATTGGGAAGGGAAAAATTTATAGAAATATTTTTCGTATGTAATAATAGTAGAATCAGTATGTAAATAAAATAATCTGTTATGTACGAAATTTTGGTACGCACTGTAATAAAAGAATATTTAGAAAAATTTTAAAATGAAATTGTTAAGTTAGAAGGCAATTTTTCAGTTTCGTACCATTTCCCTTCTCCTGCTTGTTGTGAACCCCAAAACTTTGGCTCCCCTCCTCTGCTTGCAGTAAAACCCAAAACCTTGACTTCCATTTCCTTGCCTTCGTGAACCACAGTCTTTCCATTTTTGCATTGCCATTTCCTTGCCTTCGTCTCGCTCGTTCGTCTGCTTCCCCATCAAAGTCGCAGTGTCCCGTAACCCTAAACCCCAAATCATCCATTAATAAAGGTAACTATATTTAACTTCTACGTTTTCCATTTCAATTGTTGTGCATTGTGGGCATGGGTATTTTGATACGAAAGGTATTTAAACCTTACTTGTAAAAATTTTGAACTTTTTGTTCCTCTAAATGAATATTATAGTTATAATTTCAGAATCCATGAATGGTCTGTTTGAACTATGCCAAGACATGAAAAAGAGGTTAAAAATGGCAGGGTGAGATTATCAAGCCAAATGCTCTCTATCTCTCTTTTATTACTTCTGAGACTGTTCCATCATTTATTCTGTTGTTTCTTGTGCTTAAGTACGTTATTCCACCTTTCCAACTGAGATCCATGAATGCGAACAATATACGAGAGTTGCACAATATATTTGTCTCGCAAATGGGAAGAGCTTACTTGATCTGTTGAAAGCATGCAGGAGTGCTACCCTACATACTTTGGAGAGGAAAGTTCAAAATTTTGTTTGTTCTCCCCCTGAAGAAAGATATTTCATTTGTAAAAGCTGCAAATGTGAGTTTTGCTTCTGCTATTCAGAGTCATTTGTTTTACTGTCCTGTTTGTCGTGGTGATCAAAGGAACATGAGATATGATTAAAATAGGTTGAGATGAACTAAAAATGTCATATCTTGATGTAGTTAGTATCTACCTTTGTCTTGATATAGCAGGGACAAATTCCATTGTGCTTTCAAGCTAAAAGATTAAATTAAGTAAGCTTGGCTTTAGCATTTTTCATAGAAAGTTTCTTTATTAGGGGCATGTCCCAAGTAAAATAAAGGAGCCACTTTCATGGGTATTTAGAAACAATGGGATCTCTCTTCTTAACTCATTTTTTCATGTGAAATTTTGGGATTTGATAGTTACAGTTAACACAGGAAACTCTAAAGTTCAATGGCTTAAATGAAAATAAGAACTAGTTAGAAATGAATTGTAGTAATAACAAACCAGTTAACCACTGTACTATTTCTTAAAATGATATTTTCGGCACTAATAATGATTATAGCATTCTGTTCTATAAAAAGGATAGTCATTTTAATCTCAACCTCACCAACACTTTTTTCAAGTTTATGCCCCAGGTCAAGATTTTCACATTAAGTTTCACCAATGACTGAAACCATAAAGAAAATTAACTTTACAGGTCAAAGGACACGTGTATAATTTTCTCACTTAATGTATTTTATAATGATTTATAATTTGTAATGAAGTTAAAATACTAATAAAGTTCAAATTTCAAAATTTTGAAATTGAAAATTGAATTTTATTTTATTTTTGATAATGCAAATATATATATATATATATATATATATATATATATATATATATATATATTGCATTTATAATTATTTATAATTTGAAATCCATGTGCTAAAATATTAATAAAAATGAAATTTTAAACTACTACAATTAGAATATGAAATTTTTTTTATTATTGATAACGCAAGTTTGTTATATATATATATA
>Ga0209700_106936_pt1 | contig 16754 bp, 10 predicted proteins | sample SiratroredBW_FD_187528 | JGI IMG/M metagenome (GOLD analysis project Ga0209700, IMG submission 187528) | Root nodule microbial communities of legume samples collected from California, USA - Siratro red BW (SPAdes) (version 2) | ecosystem: Host-associated > Plants > Roots > Nodule | place: USA...
TTAGCCCAAGCTATCTTCCTAGCTCAAGCGAAAAGTCACTTAGCCTCTTTTCCTTCAATTCTGCGTCATTCTCTTTCTTCAGTCAGTTTTGAACTACTTCTCCACAAAATCCGCTCTTTGCAAAACACAACTAATCAAATGTGAAATAACTGAAAAAATCTTAAATTAAAACAAATTCTGTTAAATAAAATATTAAATTAAAACGGAATCATTTAACAAAATTCTAAAAATATTCCTTATAACTAACTGCTATCAACAACTTAGAATGTCCTAAATGAAGAAGGTAGAGTGAGAGGCGCTCCAGGATAAATGGAAGGTTATGTTAGGAGAAGGATTGACAAAAGAAGATGAAGATATTATGAAAATGGCTTAGGTAGATCCTGCAGATCCAATATGTTTTAAAGATGCATTAAAATAAAGTGCTAAATAGAGGCAAGCCAGGGAGGATGAGATCATAACTATAGAGAAGGATAATACCAAAATTGCAAACAATTTTGGAGTCAAATGGATATACAAAACTAAATGAACTTGGATAAGTATCAAAACAAGACTGATGGCTAATGGGTATTCACAAAAACATGGTATTAACTACATTGAAGTTTTTACACTAGTAGCTAGGATGAATATTATTATATTGATAATAACGATTGTTGCACACCAAAGGTGGGAGATTTATCAACTTGACGTTAAATATGATTTTTCACGTGAAACCTTGAGTGAAGATGTGTACGTTGTACAACTAAAAGAATATGAGAAGAAAGAAGGTGAGCATATGGTTTATATGGTTTAAAACAAGCATTACGAGTTTGGTTTAGTTGCATTGAGTCTTACTTTTTGTTTATTCTTTTTGAAAAAACTTATTAACACTTGTTCATCCTCAGAAAATAAAAACAAAAGGTATGTGTAAACATCTTAAGACTCTTGTTTGATTTGTTTTAGGTAACTCTTTAACCTTCAATTTGGTCATGAATTGGTACTTTTCTTTTGGTTCTTTTTTCTTGTTTCTCATCCCACGGTTTAGATATATTTTAAGCTTAAGCGTCACTTGGCTAACACCTTCCTAATGCAAGAAGGTTTTAAAATTTTGGTACCACTTGATACACACCTAGGCTTCAAGTTACTCTCTCCAAATTTTGCTAGAATTAAATCAAGTTCAATTGCATTTCTAAAAATTAGGACTCAAATTAGGTAATCTCAAGATGCAAAAGTTTACCTAAAACTATCATATAATTTCAAGATAACTTTGAATCAATGGATGAAAACTAGCAAGAGAACATATGACACAGTAAGAAAGGTAAAGAGACTAAAAATTTTGTAGGCAGATGAGCAAACAGACACTTGTTTTCATATTTTTCTTCAAGAAAGTTTCAAATTTTACAAGACAAAATTGCAACCAATACAAAGAACTCAATGAATCAAAGATGAAACTAAGGAAACTAGATTGAGTCAATCTTTTCCAATAGAATTCTGTGACAAATTGTTTGGTTTGCATCAAAATTTTTGTTGCTATGCGGCTAGCTTCTTTCTTGGTTTCTTTATGAGTTCAACTACAAATTTTGAAGGATTGGAATGATCAAGATTTGATTACCACATGATAAGGGCCTCAAAAGGCTCCTAAGATGCCAAGAAAAGTCCACTCCAAGCATCAAGAACATCTATAAACAAAGAAGAATGTCAAACTTCTAAGGAGGTGAGTCTTGGATGATGTTTAGGTCTTTTTTGGGTGGGTAAGGGCTAAGTTATGTTGTGGAATGTTGGTAGAGGGTCTATAACTAGGTTAGATGAAAATTGAAGGTGATTTGAGGGGAGAGGGCCTATATCTAGGTTGGGTGAAAATTAAAGGTAATTTGAGGGGAGAAATGATGTTTAGCCGAAGTAGTAAGGTGGAGTTGTTTGATAGAATTCTTCAGAGTTTTCTTTGGTGTTTATGGCATGGATGACAAGTTATTATTGGTTGGATGATGTTTATGCTTTTTCGGGTGAATCTTGATAGCTTTATGATATGAATAATTTAAAAGGGTAGAAGCTCAACAAGATTATACAATAAATGCAAAAAATTGAATGGCATAAAAGATAATGGATGAAGTACAAAAAATGAAAATAAAAGAAAAGTAAGGAGAGGTGATGAATTCCTTACTAAGTGTAAACAAGAAGGAAAAATATGGTCTCTTGAGACTCTTCACAAATGCTCTAAGTAGACAAGAAGGAAAAAGACTACTTGAGAAAACTCAACCAAACACAATCCTCTCACATACAAACTTCACTCATAATTTCGAGCTAAGGTATTTATATCTCTCAAATATGTGTTTTATATGGAGAGGGTGCTCATTTCATAACACTAGGAGTCAAACCAACTAGGCTCTAAAAAGTTTTGGACTTCTCCTACCACAAAGTTTCCTTAAGATTTTTTTATTTTGCCCTAAGTTAGACTTATCTTAGAAAATAAAACATAAAAAACTAAAAAAATATCACATAAGGTTATTTTAACCTATATCTCTTTCCAATATTCTTCTATCATATTGGAAACTTTTCTTTTGTATTTATTAAATTTTTATATTCTTTAATTTGTCTTTTTGAAATTTTTTATTTGATTGAAGATTTATTTTTTTAATTCTCATCAATTACTCGGTTGTGAGATGGAAGAACTTATATACCTACCTATATCCAAATATATTGAAATATAATTCAATTATCGGTTATTAATAATGTAAGTTAATTAAACAAAAAATTAACAACCGAATTTTTTTCATAATATAAACCATAACAAATCATCATAATTTGTAATCTATTTTTTTATTACATTAGTAACAACTCTCCAAAAACTATATAAAATATTTATAAATCTTTAATGTATTCTTCCTTTTTTCGTGTTTTCTTTATTATTTATATATATGAACTATTTTATTATGGATTTAACTTATTAAACTTGGTTTAACACATTTCAAACTTAAGACCTTGTTGGTTATGGACATGCATTAGAGTAACCTTATAGTTAGTGCTTACACTTACGGGTATTGGCTTTTTTGGTGAGTTAGACCAACAATTAACAGAGTGAATGTCCTTTTGGCCCAACCTTTGAACTGGAAAATACTTTGGAGAATATATGACCTAAGCTCAACTTAAGAGATTCCCGAACCTCTCAAAACCTTCTAATAATTATTAATGGATACTTAATTACTATAATTACCATAAAAGCTAGGCTGTCACACTCATGCCTACTAAGGAGCACCATCAAAACTTTTTGCTATAATTGTGATACAATGCCACTTGGTACCACATGTTAGAACCTTACTGTTCATTTTAAAGGCATCCAATGGGTTAGTATATATTTTGTGTTTTCTTCTTTAAGCATCAAGACAGAACATTTTTCTTTTATTGTATTTTATGTTAAATTCTTGTAATTAAGGATATATTTGGACCAACTTCTATACAAATATTTTAAAGAAAGAGCAAAATAGAAATATTTTTTCAAATTAATTTAAATATAAATTAATTATAAAAATTCTCTCCCTTATAATTTATCTAAATTTTCTTTATTTATAAATTAGTTTCAAATTTTAACTAAATAATTTCAACTTTTTTTAAATATTTCAAATATGAAAACTAGAAAACATCTGATATTAAATAATACGATAAATTTCTACACTTAATTATAATTGATCATGAATAACTTTAATATCATTATAAAAGGAACCAAATTTTAAAACTAATTCAACATTTAATAAAATAAAATTTATATTTAATTATATATTATTATTTTTCATATCATTATTTAATATAAAATTTTCAAGAATTTATTTATAATATATATATATTTTTTTTTCTTTCAAATATATATATATATATAAAATAAATTATTATATATCAGGCTATATATATATATATCAGGCTTTAATGTAAATAATATCATAAAAAAAATTATGGCATCAAATTACAAAATATACACAAAAGTGAAAACAAAATACACCGAAATAAAATCACCAAATATCATATATATTATAAAAGGTATACAAGAAAGTCACAATAAAGAATAAACATAATAAAGGACAAGATCCTTTATGAATTATTTCTCCCTATGACCTACAATTAAATAACACAAGTAAATATTCTCCCATTTTGTCACAGTATACACTATATACAAACACCGACTCACCACAATCATCACTGAATAAAACTGTATTATAAAAACGGTTCATTTCAACAACATGAATGGACTCATTGCTTGAAGATGGCAAACATGGACAGGACAACCGCAACTCCTACGGTGACGACGGAACCGGAAACTGAAGCGGCTGCACCGGCATCTGGAGCCGGAGTTGGTGAGACCTGGGCAGACACAGTGGCTGAAAAGACAGCTAACAGGAGGATGGTGAGAAACATAAACATGGTGTTTGCTGATGCCATGAGAAGTGAAAAGAGAGAAGAAAGATAGATTAGGTTAAAGATTTGAAGAGGGAGAATAGAACAGTGAAAGGTGGAGATGTTGGTGAATGATGATTGTAGGAAAGGATATTTATAGGAGGGAAATGTGATGCATATAAATTAAGAGTATGGAGAATTAGCCAAGAAGAAATAATTAGTATCACTATCATTTTTTTATTCTCAAAGAACATCATTGTCAATTTTTTTATTCTGAAACAAGTACATGTTGGTAATTTTTTTATTTCAAATTATTAGCTGTTTTATATCACCAAAAGAATACTTGATTTAAAGTCTTATTTTAATTTTTATGGGTTTATTATATAAGGATACTTTTAAAAAAATAATTTTTATTTTGATGTAAAAGTTTTATAAAATTTATATCTTTATTAACTTGTTATTAACACTGTTTGTTAATATTCTGTTTTCTTTTATTTTTAACCTTAATAAAAAATTATTTTTATTTTTAATTTTAAAAATCAATTTATTTTTTTTTCTTCTTTGGTCTTTTCTGGTTGTAAACTCTTCTTACATTTTCCTAATGAGTATTAATGAAGGAGTTAAGAAAATTGGAGAAAGAAGAAGAATGAAAAAATGGGGCGTTGGGACCAAGGGAAACGTGGACAGATAGATATGTGGAAGAAGAAATAGTTGGTGATGATTTGTCTGTAAGTTTGTGTGCTGTATTTCTAATTATTGGAGTTGTTTTATTAAACAACCTCATTTGTTGGAGTACTTGTCGTCCAAGTAACAGCGCCAGTGATGTTGACTCATACACCTATGATCAATGTGATGGAAGATTCCAAGCCATTCAGGGCTCCTTGTTTCTATATAGGACACAACTCAAATTAACAATGTCATTAGTTGGTAAAAGATAAAATTTAGTTTAATTATAAATAAACACTCATACACTTTATCTTTTTAAATGGAATATCACATGTATTTTCTTTAACATTTAAGTGAACATTATCTTTTTGTATGTTTTACTAATGACAGTCATATTTTTATTAAGACATCCATTTCTTTCTTTATTTAAAATATTTTAAATAAAAATATAAAAATTAAAAAAATAAGTTTGAAAATATAAAAATATTTTTTTTAAATTAAAGAAATTTAATGATTGAATTTATTATATATTAAAATATTTAAAAATTATATTCCCACTAGATTATAAATTGTTTTTGTAAAATATAGAAAAGTTATATTTTTTTTCAGAAAGCATTATTTTTAATATAAAATAAATAAAAAGACTATAAAATGTATGATTAAATTTATTGAATATCATATACTTGTGTGTGACTTTTAAAACAAATATAAATATAAATAGAATATTGAGTATAAATTATTACTTCATTAACCATATGCATGTTTTAAATTATAGCATGAGCTTTGTTTTGTTATGCATGAAATTTTCTTAAGCCTATATCAAATGATTGATTACCTTATTATGATTATAGTTAAGCAGATGAATGTTTACAAATAGTGATCATCTAAAGCAATGTGACACTTCATATATAATTCTTTTAATGTGTGAACACAAATAAGTATGAATACACCAACGTTTAAGATTTTTGGAAATGGATTCCATTAATGTAACCATAAGGAAGATTAATGTCATTAAAAAAAAAAACTACATCTAGAAAGAATATGCGTGTTAAATAAAAGTGTATGTAACTTTTTTTTAAATATTATTTATACATAATATCACCCATTTACAAGTGACTAATATACAACATGAATCACAAACCTTTAATAGATAGTTAGATTTCAAAAACTCAAAGGAGGTTTTTTGGGTTAGGGAGTTGAGGGAAAGAAAATAGTCTGAATTAAGCAAGAAAATCTATGTAAAACAAAGGAAGATGGAGGATTGAATATTAGGGATATTGAAAAATTTAACAAAACTCTATTAATAAAATGGAAGTGAAGATTAGGGATGGAAGATAGAGGTTTGTTGAAAAATATCATGTAATTTAAATATGGTACGTGAAAGAACCTTTATTCCAACAACAGTAGAATTAAAAATGAATAATGATGATGATGGAGAGACGTAAGGAAAGCTTGCAAGGAAGACGAGCTTATTAGTAATTGGTTTGATAGCTATATAGAATGGAAAATAGGAACGGAAGATAAGATCAAGTTTTGGGAGGATTCTTAAATAGGAAAAGGGTTACTAGATAAGAGATTTCCCATATTATATGCAATATCAAATTCTTTGGACTTAAAAATAAAGAAATGAAGAAATGGATGGAAGATACATGACATTGGAATATACCTTGGAGAGGGGAAAGACTAGTATGGAAAAATGAACAATAAAATGAACTTATACAGGTTGTAATAAGAAAAATATCCTAAAAATGGTACGAATGATAAGTAGGTATAAAAGCATGACGAAGGAATCTTTTTGGTAAAGTCAGCCTATGATATGCTATCATATACTAAAGAAGGGGATAACAGTGTAGTGTTCAAACTATTCTGAAATGTGATTGGAAAGTGTTTTTGGAAAAATTGTCAACTAAGGAAAACTTTATCAAAAGAGGGATTGGGCTAGAAAACACATTGTGTGAGCTATGTAAGGAAAAAGTGAAAACTGTAATAGACATGTATTTTGACTGTAAGATAACTTAAAAAAATATGAGATAAACATGATAGGTGGGTGGGATTAACCTCTGTTCATCATAATCAGCCTATGGTAAATTTCGACCAGTTTTGTATCCTAGAACTAAAAACAAAGCAAAACTTGACTTGGAAATGGATGTGGATTGCAATTATTTGAGGAGTATGGAAACACATGAATAACATTATTTTAAAAAATGAGAAGTCAGATATTTATGAAATATGGTGTTTGTCTCAACTTAATGCTTGATCATGGATGAAGCATAAGATATTAGGTGTTAAGTTTTCCTATACTAATTGGTACCTCTGCCCAATTAAATGTTTAAAACACTGAATTATAGGGTATTGAGATATAAGTTTTGGCTGTCATGGTGGAAGTGGGTATGGAAGACTGAGTTTAAAGCTAGGGAGAACAATAAGAACACACGTCTCTTAATGATTGTACTACATTAAAATAAGAGAAAACTAGATATTGTTATGCTCTTACATGCAAGGGATAGGTACTAAGATGAAGGTAATGAAGTTGCTATGCAATATACAGATACAACATTTTGAGGATTACTAGGACTAATACTATGCAGTCTACAAAATGTAAAACTTAAAATACCCAAATTGTCAACATTGACCAACAAGTGTCAGTTGAAAACTTTAAAATAATCATTTTATGTAAGAATCTGTTTGTAAAAGATGATATGTATCTAATATCTCCTTGTCTAATCATAAAGTTATATAAAAGACTATATATATATATATATATATATATTTTGTAATTTTTCCAAATATTTCTTTCATTAATTTATTTTCTATTGTGTATAAAAAAGACCTCTAATATCTTTCCTCCCGACCATATTTTTTTCATCTATAATATTCTATTAAAACTTAATTATTTATATTATCTTACATAATATTCTATTAAAACTTAATCATTTCTATTATGTTACAAAGTACCATTTAAGGTTTTTCTTTTCATAAATTTTATCATTTAGAATAACGAAATGTTGTAAACAAAATTAAAGAAAATAAAGCCAACACATTTTAAAAGAAATTGTGAAAAAGTAATATTATTTTAATTATTTTATACAGTATTACGCTGGTGGAAATTCAACATAGTAAAAATTACAAAAATATGATGAGAAATGCATAAAAAGTACTTGATAAAATTCATAGGTTTGATAGTTGTAAAAATTATTAAAGTAAAAGGATAATATTGGACTTTATATTAAATTTATAAAAATACATGTACACAAAAAAATTATAAAAGTAAATTTTTTTATTAATTTTTATAATGTTAGAACTATATAGTAAGAATGTTTATAATTTTCTATTAATGTAACTACTGTGTTAATTGTGTCATATTAATTTACCTTTATTTTTTTAATTTTTATTATATTACATCATTTTTCAGATATTAATAACTTTTGTTTCAATATAATGTTTTTTAACATATTTTTTAATAATTTTTTTCCTCTAAACTTAATTGTGGAAAAGAATTGCTTTTAAAAAAAATAAATTTTTATTTTTATAATCTAGAATCTTATTTAAAATTCAAAAATTTTAAATTTGTTAACATTCTAATAAAGATATTTCAGGAACAAAAATATTTAAACAATCTATACATGAAAAGGCAGTTAAAAAAAATCCACATTATATTAATTGTTATAGATCACATATGATACTCATAGCACGTTATAAAAAGAATAATTTCTTTGTTGATGATTAATTTATTCCAATCATATTTTTAATAAAATTTCTATTTTGATCAATTATTTTATTTATAAACTTTTGCATTAAGTTGCATACACAAATTATGTAACTTTTACACGTTATATAATTGTTGTATGCATTGTTAAATTTGCTTAGCCATCTTTATCAATGGGTTGGTTTCTTTCCATTGGCTCCAGGTGGGGACTTTGTATTTGTTGGTTGTACCAAATTAGAAGAGAGTGACATAAAAAACAAAGGGACGGCAGAAAATATGTGTTAATGCAAAGTACAATTAAACTATTAGTTAATTGATAATTGGTTTGAAAACAAAGACCATAGTTAGATTTTTCATACGTTTGACAAAGACCATTGCCACAATTGAAGATGTTCAAGAAAGCTCTTTTGATTGGTTGATACTGTGATATTATAATGATATGTGTTAGGATTTAGTATGTCAAGAAAAGTACATCATTTGGAGAAATCATATTAAGAATGTGTTATGTCAATTTATGGAAAAATTCCTAGTCATTTTTATAAGTTATATTTGACGAAAAACCAATCAAGTAAGAACAAGTAGATAGGAGATTATAACTTTATATACAAAGACTAGTATGTTTCTTAAATAATTTTTATATTATAAAATTATATTTTAATTGATTTATAAAGTTGTATATTAGAAGTAAAGTATATTATAGAAAATTATTATCTGAATTATTGTAATTTGTTCATTATAACTAACAAATAAAAATATTAAAATAAATTGATAATCATAATTGGTTTTTTCTGAAAAAAGAATATTGATCACAATAAAAAATGGTTAGTATTTAAATTTGAATAGTTTATATATATATATATATATATATATATATATATATATATATATATATATATATATATATATGTTATTTTTAATATCTTAACCATTTATCATATTTTATAAATAATATTATATTGTTATTTCTACTGAGCAAAATCTCTTTAATTTATATTTATGTCTGGTTTTAATGATTTATTTGTAAGTTTTTCTTGATTACCATATAACTTTTCTATTGTTTAAATTTATATGACAAAAAATATTAATAAAAGCAAATGATAAGTTAGTATTTTATTGAAATTATTTTATATTAATATTTTAAAAACTAAAAAAGCAACATTATAACTTGTTAAAAATCAGTTAATTTAATGTGTTTAGTTAATGAAATTGTAGATATAGTAAAAAAAAAGTTCGGACTATTTAAAAAGATAATAATATTGAAGTCATTTTCCATCAACCAGTAAAAGTTTTATAATACACTAAATATGAAAAATATATTTGTTTTATTTTTTAATTCTAACTACTTAACTTTTTTGTTATTGTGTGTTTGGTCTATTGCATTTATTTTTGGACAGTTTTGGGTGGCGTTGACACCATTTTTTTATCGCAGTTCGTTTGCAATGTTTAAATTTGTGTTTTTTTTCTTTCTAGGAAGGAAAATCAAGAAAACTTCTAAAATTTGGTTTCAGAACGGGGCAGGGTTGAATATATGACGACTTGCAAATTTATGATTTTAAAATATATTTTTAGATTATGTTTTTTAGAATGTATTTCTATAATAAACTTTATAAAATACATATTTTGGAATATATTTCTAAAAGAATAATTTTAAAAATATATTCTTGAAAGTCTATTTTGAAAAGTTATTAGGAAGAAAATGTATTTCAAAAATACTTTTAATTTTTTTTCTTGTTTTGAACAGTAAATATTGATTTTATTTATGTATATGGAGACTAAGACGATGAGAATCAAAGGAGAAGAATATCAAATTGATTATATTCGAATGCATCTGTTTGACAAAGAGACAAAAAGAGTGAGTAGTGTTAGTAACGTTGTTCAAGATAATAAAAAATGTATTAGTTGAGGAGGCCCATATAATAGAGATAAAGCCTATCTTGGCGCACCAATGGATAGGTCATTACTTGTTAGTTATGAAGACTGTGTGGCTAGACAATTATAGAATGACAAGCTAAGTAACAATACTGACATATGTGCATTAAAATGAATGTATTATTTATTATACTCCAATTTTAAAGTGATATTCATTGATTGTTATAGAATTGTGGTGAACATAAACTGGTGTCTCATAACGAAAAAATAAATAAGTTGGAAGTCCCACATGAACGAATAAAAGTTGTAGTTGACTTGTCTATTTAGTTATTCTGCTTCATGTTAGCTACAACACCTTATGTCTTTATAAAGGTGACATCTAGATACAAACTCTTTCTATCTACATATTGGGGAGTTAAACCACATTGGGTGATGTATTAAATTTGTTATACTTGCTTATTGTCCGAAATTTTATATATACCTTATGTTAAACACAATTGGGACGACAGAGTTATTAATATAGACATTCTATATTGATTGTGCAGTTGTAGCTACAAAGACTAGATATTGCAAGAGTGGTCATATGTGAGTGAGTTGGTTGAAAGAGGTTTATGAGAATGCATGTGACTATGGACAATTGTTGGTCGAGCTTATTTGTTAGTCGATTGCACCATTTTCGTATATAAAAGTGCAACATCAATCAATAAATCCTACTTAGTTTTTGGTTGATTTGTGAGTGATTAAAGAGCATATGTAACAATTTGACCCTAAGCAATTCAGAAATATTAATTATATGTAGTAACTAGCTCAGTATTAGATATTGTTTCAGCTTAATTTGTCAATCTTTTGTTTTCTTATTTTTATGTTAAAAAAATTTTACTAAATTTTCATTGCATGAAGTGTGAAAAATAACAATTCATACTAATTTTTTCAGATATTTTAGTATTTTTTATTTATGAAAATTTTATAGAATTGGATTAAATTAATAACATGATATTTTCTATTAGAACTTATACAATTTTTATTATGAGTTTGACAATCACCATATATTTGGATTGAAGTCTTATTACATGACTGTAAAGTTCTACATTAGTAATTTTCGAATTTTACTAATGGTAAAATTGATGTATATCTTATTAGAAAATACATACTTTTTAAGTTTTTTTGTTTAAACGGATGTAAAATCTTTCTACATCGGTTTCAAATAAAACTTACTATTTTTTTATCACAAAAATACATAGCAAGAACTCCATGTCTAAGTAAAAGAAAATCGATATCTACATCTTGAAAAACTCAAATATAAGTGAATATTAGAGAGGGGATACCAGAAATGTTAACAACAAGGAGTTCAAGTGTGGTAAATTCAACTTTAAAAGATTTTCTAAATGGGTTGAAGTATTTTCTTTGATCAATTTAATTCCAATATTAATTCTTTAGAAAACTTGATTTAGTTTAAAGAAATGTCAAAATAATGTTTATTAATTTTCTCTTTTAATATGAATAAATTTTAATTCAAATTTAAATATACAAGAGTAAGAAGAAGAAAAAATATCTAATTAACCTAATTAAACCAATTTACTGTCATTGAATATTTTACAAGAACTGTTAGAAAGATAAGAAAGAAAACAATCTCAAACACTAAGATCTTGAAATCTACATAACCATCTTAATTAAGAATTTACAAAATAAAAAATCTCATAAAGAAGAAACAAGATCACCCGAAAATCTTGAAGGAGAGGGAGCACAAGACAGCCGAGACAGAACCAAGGTATGGAGAAGGAGGAGAAAAAAATATACTTTTTAATTATAAATCCTGGAGGGCATTTTTGTCATATTATTAAGCTGATTGGTGCAGGTTAAAAGGGTTGGGTGCCGGTTGCAAAAGAGGGCTGCGGAATCAATTGCCTTGATTTTGAAGTTTGGGATTTCAGTTCCAATTTATTTTAAAATCGCTATTGAGATTGATAATTCTGGGCTTATAGATTGGGACAAAGAAACTCTTTTAAATGTTTATTTTAATTAGGCGAATTTTAGTTTTCCGAGAATTTAAAACAAAAAAGAAAATCCCATTTTTAATTTAAAGACTTAATTATATTTATTCCATAAAATTTGACGCTATTCAATTTTTCTTCTCAATTTTATTTAAAGTTATTTTAGTGATTGAAATTGTTGTTTAGAGACTCTAGCTTCCAAATAAATAATTCCAACCGCTAAATTTTGTAATTAATGAAAATTTAAGACACTATAGTGTTTTTCTAATATTATTTGTGAGCTACTAAAAGGGTTTTCTTTCGTGTTCTTTCAAATATAATATTAGAATCTCCTTCATTAAGAGTGTTGGAGCGTTTTCATACTTGTGATTCATTAAAAAAATATTATTTAGTGTATAATATAAATATAAGTAAATATATTTCATAATTTTTTATGATCAAAGTAATAAGTTTTTTTTTAATGTCTTGATTGAGTGTAACTTGTATTCTCTTCCTATATAAGAAAATATGATATCTTTTAACAATACAACCACGAAAATTTTTATAAGCTGAAAATTCATTAATGATATAAAATAATAATGTATAAAAATTGAAATTTTCATTTTCACCGACATAAAAGGAGTTACTTTTTGTTTTAAGTGGTTTACAATTAAAGTTAAATAAACATATATATATATATATATATATATATTTTAGTTATATTTATCTTGATATTATTATAAATAATATTATGTATTTTGACTTTATACATAACTAATAAAACAAATTATAAATGACAAGTAAAACATGTTAATAACTAATATCACAAGTCATAAATGACAAGTAAAATATTTTATAAATTATGTTTGAAATTTAAGTTAGGAATGATTCATTTGATTTATTGTAAGAATGTGCTTAAGGTTTTTTTGCATCATTTTCAAATTTTGAAAATACAAAATTAATTTCTTTTTCTTTACGATAAATCAACTTCACCATATAACATTTCATCACATTTTCTTTCATCGGTATGTCACACAAAATTGATTACATCATTAATATTAATAAACAAATACATACATTTTGGAATGATAGAAATATACCATTATAATTAGAGTCCAAAAGTCCTTTTTCTATATTTTCATTATCAAAATGTTCAAAGTTGTAGTAAGGGCATTTTATTCTTTGCTAAGCAATAACACATATATATACGTTTTTTTGTTGGATATTTTTTCTAAGATTCATCTTAATGTGTATGCAAACGGGTTTTGGGTGATTTCTTTTTTTAATATGCATTTTAGATACTTAAGCAATGCTTTAAACTCTCTTTGGAATATGTAATAATTATTGAAGCAAACATGTATGTATTTTCGTGTACTCTGTATTCATAGAACAAAATATTTTATTCACCTCATAGCGACAAGTAAAAAATGTATTACCTCATGAAAACATTTCATTCAATAATTCAAGCAATTCCATCAAACTTTTATCAATTTCCTTTTTCTCGCCCTAACAATAATTAATATCAATACTTCTAATATATTAATTGATATTAATACTTCTAACATATGTGTAAAATCTGTGCAATCTCAATGCAGAGGCTTCTCCAAATCATTTTTAAGATATCATACATATGTTTGTTGACATTTTTGTTTAACCTTGGTAATCGTATTATCCAATCGATCATCCAAATGAACATCAAAATACTAAAATTAGGACACACTTAAATGTTTAGCAATTCACTAGGCTATGTCGTATAATTCCTCAAGAAGTCATCCCAAAGATTGTCCTCACATAAAACTCATTTTATAGTGTTCTTCCATTCAAATAATTAATGCATAATGGACAACAATATCTCCTATTAACATTTGTTATATTTTGTTAAGCAAATTATAGAAATTCTTTAATATCATTCTCATACTCCATATTAATTCAACTTAAACTTATTTGATGATTTCTTAGCAAACATACCAAGTGGTCGCAAGTAGTAAATGAACACCAATCCAAATGTTACTCCATTGAAACTAATTATTTCATATAAAGAAAAAAAGAGATATTTAGAATTTGAAATTAGGAAAAAAAACGCTTAAAATAAAAAGACTTGATTTAAATAATGAAAGGTATATAAATATAGAGGATACATAGTTAAATATAAAATGATTAAGATAGAATGATATTTAAATGAATAAAAGAAGTCAAAGATTGGTTTCATTAACATTTCCAATATAATTTACTCTAATATTTATTTAATAATTTTGATCTCTCAGATAATTTAACGATTATCTGATTTAATTTAACCTTAATTTCTTAGTAGAGAAACTAAATTACTTAAAAAATCTGAATTCCTTGGTAAAATTATTAACCAATCAACACTATTAAGGTTTTGGACTTAAAAATTAATATATTTGTACGAGCTAGCAATATTAGTATTTTTACCAACATTCTAATTAAAACAAAGTTTCTCAATTTCAATTCAAAATATAAAATCAAGGTTTGAGTCGATAAGATATAAAGTAAACATTAAGCATGAAGTAAAAACAATTAATCAAAATTAATCAATCATATTAAAAATGAGAAGAAGAATTATATAAATAAAAAAAACTATAACAACCTTTAACAATAAGACGTTTCAACACTCATAGCTTAAAATTACACCAATTGTAAAAGGAAAATAATCTTCAAGTTGTATGCAATGTGGTGTTTTACTCAAGTGTGATATTGAATGATTTGGTTCAGTCTCTATCACTAAATTTATATTATTTGGTCTAAGTTTCTTTTGTCTTACAACTCACTTAGATTGTGTCTCTAGTATGTCCATGTTATAATTTTAACTTATTATTTTAAAGACACATAACTCTCACTTATACTTCACTGAGAGTCCTTCAACTTTACCTTTACTTACTTCATTCACGTGCATCTAATCGAGCATAATTCATTAGTGGCAAAAATGTCTTTATCGTCGGTTTTGGGAGGCTTTTATCATCAGGTCACGAACCGACATCGACCAAGGCGACGTTAACCATGACGTCGGTTAAACAACCGACATCATGTAATCTATTACCACGTCGGTTTAACCGAGGCATCGATGTCAATTACACACAACACAACACAACATGGTGAACACCACGTCGGTTGTTTGACTAAAACTAACATGGTGTTGTCCCACCACGTTGGTTGCTTGGCTAAAACCGACGTGGTGTTGTCATTTTTTTAAAAAAAAAATTATAGGTTGATAAATCTCTAATTAATACAAGAAAACATTACAAAAAAATTTAGAATTTTCTAAAAAGTATAGATATGTGAAATTAAAGGCTAAAATATAAAAAAAAAATAGATGAAAAATAAAAGAAATAAAGAAGAAACCCTAAACGATGGAATTTTGAAATTTACGGAGGCTTTGGCGGTTGGCCAAGGGCTTCGTTACCCTATTTCGAGCAACTTTTATTTTTGGAGCGTCTCAATTCAAGCTCTTTATCAAAAGTTATGGTCGTTTAAAATTTTTTCATCCTAAATTTTTGAAACCCTAAATCTATGATAAACCTATACAATATAAGAACTCTACCATCAAATATATATTAAATCAATATGCTAATAAAAAAATTTGGGTCAAAAATAAATTTTTAACTATTTTTAATGAATTTTACAAAATTGCTAAAAGAGGCAAGGAATGTCAAACCAAGCATTCAACCGAGACCACCATAAAGCTTGCAAACGAACACTACCAAAACTACAAAATGCAAACAAAATATCAATGAATAACCACAATCAGTGAAAGCAAACGAAAATGAAGGATAAATGAACAATTAAAAGCTTCAAACGAAGGGTACCTCGAATGGAGCTTGAAATGAAAATGTCACTGTTCAAACAAAGCTCTCAACGTAAATGAAGGACCAAAAGTGAAATAAAGCTGAATGGAGAACCTAAGGAGCTCGAAACGTAGCAAAAAGATGTCGAAACAATGCAGGAGAAAATGCGTGGCATGCAATGGAGTGAGAAAAAGAGAAGAAAAGTGAAAGTGAAAACACATGGACTGTGTTAAAAGAATTAAAAGAAACAGCACCACGTAAGTTCATTTCTACACAACTCATTACTCAAGTTATTCCGATTTCACCTTAAGTGAAAATTCTTCTGTGTGAACTTGTTTATTAAAAATAAAAGTAAAAAAAAAAAAAACTTATAATGAAAAA
>Ga0209700_106937_pt1 | contig 16753 bp, 12 predicted proteins | sample SiratroredBW_FD_187528 | JGI IMG/M metagenome (GOLD analysis project Ga0209700, IMG submission 187528) | Root nodule microbial communities of legume samples collected from California, USA - Siratro red BW (SPAdes) (version 2) | ecosystem: Host-associated > Plants > Roots > Nodule | place: USA...
GATCATCCATACCTGTAACAGAGCATTCCAACCACTCAATAAAAAATCCAAAATGTGAACCGGACGCTATACCATCCGGTTAACAAAACCTATAAAATAGACAACCGGATGCATTGTGGAGGGGGTGTCATACGGTATACAAACTGTGAACCGGACACCCCTTCGTCCGGTTGTCAAATTGAAAATACATTTTGAGAACCGGATGATCACTAACATTACCTCATCCGGTTCTCAAAATGTATTTTCAATTTGACAACCGGATGAAGGGTTGTCCGATTCACATAGTGTACACCGGATGGCACCCCTTCCACAATGCATCCGGTTGTCATAATACAAACTGGATGACTTAACTTTCCGGTTCTCAAAATTAAAAAAATGAGAACCGGATGGGATTCATCCGGTACCCTACGACAAATTTCAAAAATACACCAAATCGAAAAATCTTACCTTCCCGTCGATCTTTGACACCAATAAACACTTCACAGTGGTTGAAAAAGCTGTTTTACCGTTTCATAATACTTCAAATCTTCGAAAACGATAATGTGAAAGATGAATTTGGGAGAAATCGATTACTGCGGCAGCGAAGAGGAGGAGTTGCAATCTGTTACAGAATGGATATTTAAGTAATTTTGTAAAGGGCAAAGTTGGAATTAAAAAGTTTTATTAGGGTGCAGGAAGCACCTATTAGGGTGCAGGAAGAATTTGTCCAACCCGCAATATAAAACTTTTTTTAAATATATTGCGGGTTCTACAACCCGCAATACAAATTTTTTTTAAATACATTGTGGGTTCTACAACCCGCAATACAAATTTTTTTTTTAAAAATTTGCATTGCAGGTTGTAGAACCCGCAATGTATTTAAAAAAAAATTTATGTTGCAGGTTATAGAACCTGCAATGTATTTAAAAGAAATTTTGTGCTGCAGGTGGTACAACCCGCTGCTGTGGTGTAGTGGTGGTTATTACCTTAGTTTTACACTTAAGGGGCACCAACACTTTATGTGCTTGTTTTGCTACTAAACTAATTTTTTTGAAATATTTGTTTTTATTATAAATTAAATTATTTATAGCTATAAATTATTATTTTTTTTACTTTTTATTATAAGAAATTTTTTTTGGAATATTTGTTTTTATAAATTATTTTTTTTTACTTTTTATTATAAGAAAAAAATTTTGAAATATTTTTTTATCATAAATTAAATTATAAAAAATTATTTATAGCTATAAATTGAATATTTGTTTTTATCATAAATTAAATTATAGAAACAAATATTTCAAAATTTTTTTCTTATAATAAAAAGTAAAAAAAATAATTTAGAGCTATAAAGAATTTTTTATAATTTATGATAAAAATAAATATTCCAAAAAAAATTTCTTATAATAAAAAGTAAAAAAAATAATTTATAGCTATAAATTATTTTATGATAAAAATAAATATTCCAAAAGTTTAGTAGCAAAACAAGCACACATAAAGTGTTGATGTCCAGGATCGAGGTGGAGACCCTTAAGTGTAAAACTAAGGTTTGTACCACCTACAAAACAAAATTTCTTTTAAATACATTGCGGGTTCTATAACCCGCAATGCAAATTTTTTTCAAAAAAATTTTGTATTGCAGATTGTAGAACCCACAATGTATTTAAAAAAGGTTTTATATTGCGGGTTGTACAATCCGCAATGTAAAAGGTGTAGAAAATATAATTGCGGGTTGTGCAACTCGCAATGTGTTTATTTTTTAATTATATTGTAGTTTGTGCAACCCGCAAAGTGGAAAAAAAATGAATAACAGTTACTATGAATGAAGACTATTTTTGTTTTTTTCTCAAGGCTAAAATGGAAATATTTTTAAATTATGAAGGTGCAGGAAGTGACATGGAAGTGCAGGAAGAATCACTCTAATTTTGGAAGCAGGTTTTAGCCCTTCCCTCTTTTTTGTTTTCTCTTTTTCTTTTCTTCGTTCGTTTTTGGGCCTGTTCAAATTTAACATGGATCCAAATATATATATATATATATATATATATATATATATATATATAGACAATTATTGAAATAAAAACCAAAATTTTTCAAACCTTGATAAAACAAGAAATCTAACTCGATTAATTAAGCAAGACACGTTGTTGTAATATTTTTAATATATGTTCCATTCCTACGTATAAGAACATAATAAATAATATTTGTTATAACATGCCATTATGTTTACATTAATAAAATGCATTTTAAATATATATTATAAAATATATCTTAATCTAATTTATAATTTAATTATATATACAACATTAAAATTCATTTTATTCAAGTTTTGTTTGCATTCAAAATTAAACTAAACTGAATCCCAACCTATAAATGTAACTTCATCTGCTAACAAGTTTTTTTTTTTCGAAAAATTTTGTGTTTGTACTCTACTGCTCTTCTCAAATGAAAAAAATTCTATACATCTTCCATTTTGTATGATTTTATATCTAAGATAATATAATTTTGATTTAATCCTGATCCCCTTTTTATCTTTAAAATTTTAATTAAATAAATAATTTATAGATATTGGAAAGATAACCTTAATCCTCGAAAATATAAATTCATTGACTTGGGAAGAGGACAAATTAATAGCTAAGCGTCCACTGGTCCCAACAACGGGCCTAGTCAGAGTCTCATATAAACTCTGGTCTTAAGCCGAAAACAGTGAAATGCTATGTGACACTCTCACCCACTGCCTTTCATTTTTCTCATTCACTCCTTCACTATTTCTTTCTCTTCTTCTTAGTACATTATAATCACTTTTTCTCATCCTTGCTTCATACCAAATTCCTCTGCAACAAAAATGGCCAAGGTCTTTGTCTTGCTGCTGTGTCTCATCTTAGCAGCTTCTGGCTTTGTGAATTGCTCTGTTGTTGAGAAGGAAAACCTGAGAATATTTGAACTCAAGAAAGGTGAACTTTCTTTGAAGGTCACCAACTGGGGTGCATCAATTTTGTCCCTCCTGCTTCCTGATAAGAATGGTATAATTCACTCCTCAAAACTTCAAATCATGATTTTTCCTTCTTTAGTTTCCTTATTTGTCTTTCATCATCTGTGTTCAGGAAAGTTGGGTGATGTTGTTCTTGGATACGATTCTGTTAAGGATTACACCGTGAGTCTACTCTCTGCTGTAGTTGTTGATTATTGTGATTTCGGACTTTGCTATTTCTTTTCTTCTGCAAAGCTTCAATATTCTCGTGTTCAACAACTTGGATTTATTCAAACATGTGATAGCTATGAATATTTAGGTTTCACAAAAATGCTTCGCTGGCTAAGATTTGGAGTATAGTTTGTCGTTTTCTCTACAGTCCTATTAGAAGTCTCCCTCCCACTCCATTATTCACCAAATATTAGCCTATTATTTTTAGGCTATTTTTTTTATTGAACCACTATAGTAAAACATTCCTGGTATTAAATTCTGATAATTTAAAACTACCAGAAAATATCTCTTTTTATTTAGTTTGAGGATTTAATTGAAGATTGTCAAATAATTTAGAGCATAATATTGTTATTTTAGTTTGAAGACTTATTAAGAAATTTAATATATTAAGATAGCTTTGAAGTTTGTGTCAGTTCATTGAATTATGGGTCCACATAAAGTCAACTTTTGAGTACAGAAACGGGTTGCGTTTTATAATTAATTTTCAATGTCCATTTGTAGTTCTGTCCACTCTGACATTTCTATGTACCTTGCTCCGCTTCACATAAAAATGTATTAGCTCATATTATTTAAATTCTATTCCTTGTAAATTATTTGTTGTTTTAAGATTGTCGATAAAATTTTAAATTTATTAAAGTTTTGTTTATGCTTCTACTGCATGTGCTGTATCCAACTTGCTATTTTATAATGAAGAAAAGTAGCATAAGTAATGACAAGTTTACAACAAGGTGTGTTGAGTGTTGCATTGAGAGAGATGTAGGTTGGAACTGAGGAAATGATGAAGGCCTTGTGCGATCCCCGGGAATATTGTGTTGCAATGATGTTCAGAGTATAATCATTGTTTGCACTAATGACCAACAATAACTAAAATAATAGTACTTTGTTCTTTTGGTTAAGTAATATAATAATTGCAGTTAAAGTTTTTCCAATAGATTAATGATAATATAGTTTTTATTAAAATAACTTTTCAACAAATATTATTTTTTTATTTTCTATAAATAAAAATTTTGATTACTTTATTTGGAGGTATGTTAATAATTTAAAAAGTAAAAACACCAATTGATTTAAGAAAAACATTATTGAGTAAACTTATAATAATTCAATATATTTTAATATATATTGCACTAGTTTAGTAGTACTATTGTTTAGTAAAAATTTCGTACAAAATCATCAAAAGGGTAAATAGACAGATAGTGAAGCACGTTCCAAGTTTCCAAAAACAATTGTTCTTCTGATATCGTGGAAAGGACGCACTACAAGGGTAGTAGGTGAAGTGGCCCATGTCTAGAGTTGGGAAAAAGATGGCCACAAGTCACGTGATGACGTATGGCCATAAACATTTCACCCCATTTGAGGTTCAGGATACTATATCCATTTCTAGAAGTTACTTGGTGGAAGTTAGAGTTGAGAAGAACTAGTAACATTTATACTATCTTTTCAGCTCAATTTTTATTTTGGTTTCCTCTTAACCCTACCAAACATTGATACAGCACAAAGTTTGTTTTTTTGTTTCCACCTAACATCTTTCATATATAGTGGATAAACTGTGACCAAGTTATTGCATGCCAAACTGTTTGCAGCATGATTCAACATATTTTGGTGCTACTGTTGGCCGGGTTGCTAACAGAATTGGAGGAGCTCAGTTTACTCTAAATGGAACCCATTACAAATTAGTTGCTAATGAAGGAAATAATACACTTCATGGTATGTTTAACATAAGTGAAAAAAGACCTTAGCAAAGAATTTTATACCATAGTTGTCTTATAGTTCATTTAGCACTACACCTTAAATTTCTGTCTGTCCTATGTATTAGGTGGATCCAGAGGATTTAGTGATGTTCTTTGGAAAGTGGAAAGGTATCAAAAGGAAGGTTCAAGTCCTAGTATTACTTTCAGTTACCACAGCGTTGATGGTGAACAAGGTAAGTCACGGTACCACTAATTTCATTGCTTCTAAATGATTAAAATAAAAGATCAGAAAAGTGAACAATTTATTCTAGAGGGTAAAATAAGTAATCTTGGTTGATGAGAAACTTTACTATTGAAATTACTTGTACAATAAATCAGTACTTTGTTGGAACAACAGCAGTTGAATTTCTCATTAACAACTTGAATTAGCTTATTTTTGCTCATTGAGTCAAAAGAGATAGGAGTGCTGATATTTGTGTTTCAGGATTCCCTGGTGATGTGATTGTAACTGTGAGCTACATTCTAAGTGGGAAAAACCAATTGGTTATACTTATGAAAGGAAAAGCTCTGAACAAGCCAACTCCAGTGAACTTGGCCAACCATTGTTACTGGAACCTAGGAGGCCAAAACAGTGGCAACATTCTGAATGAGGTTGTGCAGATCTTCGGTTCACAAATCACAGTTGTTGACAGCAAACTCATTCCTACTGGAAAATTTGCTTCTGTAAAAGGAACAGCTTATGATTTCCTTAAGCCACACACTATTGGAAGCAGGATCAACCAGCTGGCTGAAACCAAAGGCTATGACATCAACTATGTGCTAGATGCTGAGAAGGGCAAAATGAAGAAGCTAGCAGCTATAGTGCAGGATAAGAAATCTGGAAGAATGTTGGAGCTATACACCAATGCTCCCGGTTTGCAGTTTTACACTGGTAACTATATCAAGGATCTGAAGGGGAAAGGTGGTTATGTATATCGTGCTCATGCAGGATTGTGTTTGGAAAGTCAAGCCTTCCCTGATTCAGTGAATCATCCTAACTTTCCTTCAACAATTGTGACCCCAGAAAAGCCTTACAAGCACTATATGGTTTTCAAGTTTTCCACTAAAACTCAATTTTAGTTTAGAGAGACACAACAGGAGTGAGGTTTCTCGCAATTTTACATTACCATGGTAACTCAATGTAGCATTTATAAATCTGTATTTCGTGTAAACTTGAGGCCATTACCATGAATAACTCAGAGTACCTTTGTTGTCTCTCATAATTGGAATTGGTGGTGCATAAGAATCTAACCGTGAGAATTAAAGATCTTATAGTATGAAAAGTAAGACAAAAGATCTACAAATTTTTTAGCTTGAAGTTATGAGTGCAAAGTAATATTTTAACACTTAACATCTAGTAAGAGTTTTATTCAAAAATTATATATTGATAAATCAAGGGAATTTTTTTTTTCTATGAATTACTCTTATTTTCTGTTTCTTTAGAATGTGGAAGAAGACCTCAATCTAATACCAATGACTATTTTTTTTTTCTAATTTCTTAAAAAAATTGGTTCCTTGTTTTTTGTCGGTAATGAATAATGAAACAGCTGTTGCGTTGACAGTCAAAGTTGGTGGCGAAACACACCATGTTACGAGGATTTAGTTGACTTAAGAGGAAAATAATTATTGGATGAAGTTTTTCACTCAATTAAAATTAACTCTTAAATTCATTTAAAATAATAAAATATTCGGGAGGATTTGATGTTATAAAGTACAAATTTAAGATTTATGAAATTATTAATTTTACAATAATTACTTTTAAAAATCATATTTAATTATGAGTTTTATTGATTTAAAATATATTTACAATGCAATGTATCAAATCAAATACATTTGTATCAAAATATATTAATTCATAGGAGTCTCCTTGCAACCTATCACATTATTTATGTTAATACTACAAATATAACTCATGAGTTTGACTATTAATTATTGGATTCAACTTTTATAATTATACTAATAATTAAAGTTACAACTACATAGTAGTTCAACACCAAAATTCCGTTATTTTGAATTACTTTAAGTTATACAATGAAATAATTGATGTCACATGTGGAAAAAGATTCATAATTGAAAAGTAATTTATTAAAAATTGAAGTATGAGTTTAAATTACAAATTAAATAGAAATGAGAAAATTAGACAATATATAAAAAGGACTCAAATTTGTTATCTTTAAGTATTGGATTTCTCAAGTAGCCATATAAGAAAAAATATTCCTCTCGAACATATTTCACTTTTTGCAATATCACACTGCAAAAAAAATAAAAATTATCGACGAGATAAATCTATCGGAACCACCTAAAATTTGTCGATAAATTAATTGTAGATAAATTTACTGACAGATTTCTGAGTATGGCGGTAATTAAGATAAATTAATCGATAAATTTAGCGACGGATGATATCCGTAGATAAAATCATCGATAATGATATTTTACCGACAAATAAAATTTCGTCAATAAAATTCCATTAATAATTTAATTTTTTCTTATAATATCAAAATTTCAAGATTTCAAATACTTCTTTTAATAGAAACACATGATAAATGTATCCTTAATCTATAATTCAACTCCTCTATTGTGAATACTTAATTGAACAATTTGTTATTTTAAGAGAAAAAATATATTACATGTATTTTGATATTTATCCACAGATAATTTTGATATTTATTAATAGAGAATTAAATATTTGAAATTGAAGATATTATTTTATAGAAAAAAATTGCTAAGAATAGCTAAATTCTTTTGGACACATTGTATACTATTTTGATCAAGATTCAATGAATTGTATAATAATTTGTGAACGTTATAGTATAATTATAGTATATAATTCAGAAAGAGTTTTATTTAAAGCATGAAAAAAAAGAAAAAGAAGTTATGGAATGATGTATGATGATTTATAGGAATTAATATAATGATCTATCTTTCTCTCCATGTATAGACTTGTGTAAAAAACAGTCAAAAACTTCGTAATTAATTCATGTTGTAGACCATGATAATGATTATATATTAATTATACAAAAAAAGAGTTTAACGACTACGTAGGTGAGATGTTTTGTTCAGCTAAACTACTATGGAATGGTAGTTTTAACAATCACTGCTGACATAGAACAAGAAAATATACGACAGATTCGTGATATTCGTGTATTAATTTCCATAACACACACACGGACAAATATTCTAGAAAACCAATTGAAGGCGTCGATAAATAAATCCTGAGAAATAACATGTAAATTTCTCTCTCTGATTTGGTGTCAAGCAGTTCCAAGTTGTTTACAACGATCCAAACCAAATAATGGAATTTTGACCTTCAGCGTTGGTGAGGGAGCACACTAACTTTTGGTTTCGAGAGGAATTTCCATAGCTGCTCGGAGAATCATCTCAAATGCACTTTGCATGCATGACATTAATTTCTGTTCGTCTATGAAGTCTTTTTCCGTTTTGAGGGTTAATCTTATCACTCCCATATAGCTCATTATTGAAACGACTAAACTCTGCAAACACATTAAATGGTGTTTAAATATCACTGCAATCAAGTGAAGGAAGAAAGATAAAACCTTTCCTTCTTAAGCAAAAAATTAATGAGAAACATTCGAAAATTTAGTTTTGGTATCTAGAAAAAGAAATTAAGAATCAATTCAGATTCTCACATACTGATTTGGTTAGTTGAAAAATGAAAGGGGTTGAGGATACCTCAGGTCCACCAGCCAATGTGAAGTACAAGCCTTTCACAGGATGGTTAGCTAAAGCCATTTGTTGCACTGGTCCAACCAAGTTTGAAATCACTGCACTTGATTTTGTCAATGTGCCACGAATGCGTTTAGCTACTGCCTGCAACAACAAGAACTAACTAAACAATTGTAGCATTCTGATTCAAGCACAAGAAGCAGTCACAAATTATTGGTAGGAAAAATGTAATTAACAACATCATAATCAAATTCAAGTCACCAAATATTCTACCTACCTCTTGTCCTCTCAATTTGCCCTCTATGTCCAAAAGGGTCCCGGTGAGAACAACACCAAAAGATTGTTTCTTTCTCTTTATCACATTATGTGAATCCCGAATAAATTCAAGAGGGGTAGAAATTCTGGTCTCATTTAATTTTGGTATTGGAACATGCAAGAAGGTAATTTTGTTCCCCCATGGACCCTTGGCTTTAGTATTGAGCATGTCATTGATTGACTGATAACCTTCAATGTTTCTAGTATTCAGCAATACTAAAGCAGTGGAGTGTGAGCTCTTTGATTTGGAATCCATATCTTGCATATATAATCTAGTCCCATAGAAGACAATTCCAGTGATAACATCGTTTATAGTCTGCAATAATACAAGTCTTTTAAAAACAAAAGCAAATAATGATACAATGTCATTGATTTGAAGATAATGATGGACCAAAATTCATGGAAAGGTTGTGTCAATGCTTGATGAAAACATTACAGAATATAATCAGATAAGTGATTTTAGAGAAAAAATACAGATGTCAAAAGCTACGAGCTGATCATATTTTTAAATTAGCAAAACTCACGAGTAAATTTAATTGTATAAAGATGTAACATTTTGATTGAGACACACATAAAGAAAAAGTTAAGATCCAACAGTTCTACCACCACAAGTTGAATATTGTGTAGATGTGTCTACTCTGACAAGTAGGCGATCAGTAAAGACTATATGTATGGCTAAAGTCAAAGATAAAATTCAACAACCAAAACTCGTTTTCATACCACTCCAAGTCTGGATTTGATGTCCTTGATATGGTCAATGGAGAATGTCATGCTTGATATGGAAATTGGTTGGAAGTCGGCTCCCTCATCTCCAAACCTTATTGGTGTTTTATCATCACTGATGATGCTACTCTTCAATACACTCCATCCAAAATCTGAGACAGTATTGAACGCAGAGGACAACATCCAAGAAAATTTTCTGCTAAGACTTTTAGTGGAAGGTTCTGGTTTAGATTGCTTGAGGGAAGGAAAGGTCAAGGGAAGAAGAGGGTCATCAGCTCGGTGTAGACAAGAAAGAAGTGCACCCATGAGAGAATAGCCATCACCAAGTGCATGGTGAAGCTTAAATATTATAGTGCTACATGCATCACTTGTAGGGTAGTTGATCATGTGAATTTCCCATAAAGGTCTGCTTTGTGGTAATTGCTCCATTGCTATGCTTGATAAATAGTCATGGAAATATTTGTCGTGCAATTCCACTGTTTTGCCTTCGGGGAATATTGGGACGTTCACGTGGTCTTTCAAGTTCACATCAACTTGCTTCCATTGTTTCTCTCCATCTTTATCTTGGACCTGGTTTCTTGGCAGATTTGAACAATTAATGGGAGTCAAGATAAACCATATGATCAATGCACTTAATAACATTAACTAGCCAAATAGAAAGCAAAATGACAAAGCAACATATATACAAAACTATCTAACCTTAAACTAATTGTGTTTTATGAACATTAATTGCTATGTATAGTATATTCTAATGTTCTCAAACATCACACGCATAAATAAATGAAGCATTAGAATAAGGACGAAAAAGAGAGAACCATGATGGAGGAGAAGCGTGGATTGATGGGAAGGAAAACATCTCGGAGAAGAGCATATGTTTGCAAGTCATCTATTGGTACTTCGAATTCCAAAACTCCAATAATGTATATGCATAGCACAGAGCTGTTAAAGTATTGCCCCACAGGACTAACTGGTTCTGCTAGCTCCTCTTTTTGGTGTTCCATAGTATATTTTCTATGAAATTTGACGACTTCAAGGTGAAATGAAACCATATATATAGTACACAGAACGAAGGTGAGGACGAAAAGCAAGCGATAAAGACGTGCCAGAGTGACCTTAGATTGTTGGAAGTTACCATTAAAATTGAGTAAGTTTTAATTTGATAAGAACAAAAGGCATAAAGAAAGAATGACAGATTCAACAGTGTATAAGAAAGAACAATTTATTATTATGGAAACAAGTATACGTGTTACCTCTTTTGTTTTTAAGAAATTGGTGTGCTTCGTACTTCAGAATATTCAATGTTAATGACAAAAAATAACCCATTTAAATATTGCAGTATTACATTTTCTTTATTTAATTAGATACTTATTTAAATAGCTTTAAGTCTGTTCAAATACTTGTATTTGTGTTACGAAGATGATTGTCGGTTATTTATAGAGAGAAATATACATTTATCAATTATTAATTTAATCCATTCCAAATATTTTCATTTATGTTTTATATTACACTAGGAATATTACTTTTTATTGTAATAAAAATAGTAATAATATTTTCGTACATTGTTTTTCTTTTCCTTTAAACTACAATGGTATAAAAGAAAAAGAAAAAGTACAAGAAATATTTTCTTAAATATAAATTAAAATTTACGTTTATTTTTGTCTGTTTGACCTTTTATGGTGTTTTTTTTTTCTTTTTAAACAATAATTGAACATATCCAGCTGCACTTTCAAATTAAGTCAAAATATACCATTGGTTTTCATACATTCCGAAAAAACAGCTTGTGCATTTCAGCCCATGGAGACGCTATATTTTCAAAAGGATGATGATACGTACTTTCACACTATTTTAGTTTTCTACATTCCCACTACAACCAAATAAATTATTATTTTATTATAATACGACATTTATTAAAAAAAATTGGAAATATTTTTGAACAGCAATGTCAAACTATCTTTATTGTTTTCAAACGGAATAACGATTCACGGACGTGCGTAGTAGGGCTTGCCCTTACGATTTCTTCCATATATGAAAATTCTCTTAATTTAATTTTAAAAGATAAACATATATTTAATAAAAAAAGAGATCAAAGGATTATACGCTAAAAAAACAAAATTAATTCTTTTAAGAACTGTGTTTGTCCAAACATTTATACTTTCAATTAGGTTCACCAAACGCCACCGAATATTGCTGGCTAACTGGTAACTACATATCACCGAAAATTAAATAACGTAAGCTGACCTTAGCATTTATTGTCCAATATGTTTGCACCACCGATGTTGTGTAACAGGACAAAGATTATAGATTCAATCATTTCATGCCATATTATTTTATATAGTGATTCCTGTTTTTCGGGTCAATATTCAAAGTGCCATGAAGGAAAGAAATTGTTAGAATCTAGAGGGAATATACGTGGAGTTGAGGGCATGAGGGGAGAAAGATTGTGGGGTGAAATGGAAAAATTATTTGTAAGACTAAATAAGAGAATGGTTTAGCAATAAAGGATATGAGATGTTTTAAGATAGTTCATCTAAGTAAATGGAAATGAAGATCAGAAAAGAACTAAAAGGTTTTTGAAAAATATTAAACAAGTATAAGAGAAGTAATCATTAGTCGAGATAATAGAGAGATCTTAACAAAGTCTGCGGGTATAGAGAAGGAAGAAACTAGTTTGATAGTAATATTACATGGATTGATGTAGGAAATAGGATTCTGTTTTAGGAAAATGCATAAATAGGAGATATCCCTTTAAGGGACGAATATCCTAAAGTTTTCACTAATTCAATTCAAAAGGAGCAACATTAGGAGAGGGTGGAATATAGTACAAAAATCAATAGAAATAGAAACTAATGTGAAGAAAGGAGTGGTTCTTATTTATGACTCCTCGGAAGGGACACTAATGATACACAGCTGAGAGTGTCTACTTAGGAAATTCAAGTGTATGCAGACAATAAGGTAATTGTTTAAGGAATTTCGGTTTAGTAATGGTGAAGTTTTGAAAGTCAGACTGCAACACTAAGGTAGTTTCTGCACTAACATGTAGGTGGAAGAAATGAAGTGTAAAAGGAAGGTATAGTTGACACCAGTAAACAGAACTAGAATAGAAAATTTAAAGAGCATGTGAGGTTGTCAGTTCTACAAGGAGAAGGATGCAAAGTGAAGGATGAAGATGTATACACACATTTAGCAGTGGCAGATGAAGAAATTTAGGCACAGAAATGGAAACTCTTGAAAGGAGCAGCTACACGGTTTGTGAAAGAAGAGGACACCCTCATCATGAAAAGATAGAAAATGTTAGGACACCCTATATAAGCCACCCTTACCATTCTTATTGAATTCCTGCATGCCCTTCTGTAATAAATAAATATCACAAATACTGATTTTGCCACTAATAGGAAACTTGCATTTATTCAGTGAGGCATGGCCAATAGTATAAAAAACATAGCTTCATATGGAAAATCCACATGGGTGAGTGGACCTCATTTATGAAGTTTCAGAGCATATACACACATCATACTGATTAATGAATTAAGGCGTTAATCAAACCTATGAAATAATGGCATGATACTTGTACAAAAAATTAAAACAACCAATTCCAATTCTCCAAAATAAATATAAGAATTTTGACTTCTGCAGTGAGGAGCAAGCACACTTATGTTCTGCTCTGTCAGGAATTTGCCGTAGCTGCTTTGAGTATCATATAAAATGCACTTTGTATGCATGACTTCAATTTCTCTTCATCTATAAAGTCCTTTTCGGTCTTTAGGGTGATTCTAAGCACTCCCACATAGCTCATAATTGAAATGGCAAGACTCTGCAATGCACATGGTTAAATGATGTTTAAATAAAGCTCATGCATATTTTTTCACTACAGGGTAAAACTTGATTAATAATGTAAAGTTGGAAGGAGATTTAGGATACCTCAGGTCCACCAGCCAATGTGAAATACAAGCCCTTAACAGGATGATTAGCTAAAGACATTTGTTGTACTGGTCCAACCAAGCTTGAAATCACTGCACTTGAATTCATTACTGTCCCTCGAAGGTGTTTTGCTACTGCCTGCAACAAAATTAACCAATAACCCCGTTGAAAAATTTTGATCGAAGTTCTTACATACTTTAAGGTAAATACAATAATTACATATTTACATGCTGAGACTAACACGCGAAGTTGAGAAAATAAAAGCTAAATTAATGAACGAAAACACTGAATGAAAGAACATATAATAACATAATATTCAGTTTAATAAGCCATATATAACGATACCAACCTCTTGTCCTCTGAATTTGCTCTCCATGTCCAAAAGAGTTCCAGTGAGGGCAACAGCTAAAGATTGTTTTTTTCTCTTGATTATATTATGCGATTCCCAAATGAAATCTAGAGGGTTTGACATTCTGTTTTGATTTAATTTCGGTATTGGTACATGCAAAAAGGAAATTTTATTCCCCCATGGACCCTTGGCTTTACTGTTGAGCATATCATTTATTGTTTGGTAACCTTCTATGTTTCTTGTATTCAATAAGACCAATGCAGTGGAATCTGCTGTTTTTGATTTCAAGTCCATGTCTTGCATATATAACCTGGTCCCATAGAACACGATTCCAGTAATCACATCGTTTATAGTCTGCCATTAGAGAATCATGCAGAGAAAAAAAGATAACTAATGTCAAAACAGAGAAGATTGAATGTCTTTAATCTGCACAAACTAATTTTAAGTGGGTTAATAAATTCATAAAGGATTGTAGTGAGGTATAGAATATATGGTCTGATGACAGATAACAAAATTGTCAGGTGGGGGGGAAGTAGGTATAAGGACGATCACTTCGCAATCAATATTATTTGAACATAAAAAGGATAAAAGGATAATTATGATAGCACGTATTAATTTTGCATTTTTATGTATTTTTTATCTATATATTTTATCTCAAAACTAAAGAAATGAGTATTGTTTGGTATGAGTTTAAGTTTCACATTAAATAAAAATGAATAAGTTAAATAATATATAAAAAAAAGACTCAAAAATTTACTATTTTAAAATTAAGGTTTTAAATTAAAAATAATGTCATTTCTTTTATATTTTAGGTTAAAAGCAGTCTTTCATGTATATTTTCCTAAACTCTAATGCACTATTAGATTTCAAAGCAAATATTTTTAAGTATTGCTAGGGTTAACTCTTATAAACATATATCTTATTTTAAACTACGTAAAAAATTAGTCAAATCAATTTGGAATTGCGATGTAAAGTTAATAGCATGATACATTAAAATATTTTTTTTCTTGATAAGATTATATTATTTTTTGGATGTACATACATGCATGCATTCTGAAAAGTATTTTCTGCAACAAAAATGACGTATATATTAGAGAGAAAATTTTGAAGTTTGGTTGAGGAATTAAAAGGTGTAATCATACCACTCCGAGCCTGGACTTGATGTTCTTGATATGGTCAATGGAGAAGTCGATACTTGATATGGAAATTGGGCGAAATTCGGTTCCTTCATCTCCGGACCTTATTGGTGTTTTATCGTCACTGATGAAGCTACTCTTCAATACACTCCATCCAAAATCTGAGGCAGTGTTTATGGCAGAGGAGAACATCCAAGAAAATCTTCTCCAGAAGCTTTTGGTTGATGATTGTGGCCTTGATGGTCTTAGAGTAGGAAATGACAAGGGAAGAGAGGGGTCATCTGCTCGTTGTAGACAAGAAAGAAGAGCACCGACGAGAGAATAACCATCCCCAAGTGCATGGTGAAGCTTAAATATTATACTCCCAGATGCATCCTTAGAGGGGTAGGTTATCACATGAATTTCCCATAAAGGTCTGCTTTGTGGTAATTGCTCCATTGCTATGCTTGCTAAATAATCATGAAAAAGCTTGTCATAAGATTCCACTGTTCTCCCTTTAGGGAATTTGGGAAAGTGCACGTGATCTTTCAAACTGACTTCAACTTGCTTCCATCTTTTCTCTGCATCTTTATCTTGGACCTGGTTTCATATAACCAAAGTCAAGATTTGTAAACCATATGGTACTGATGGAATGTGATATTGAGTAAACAAAAATTCAATACTAAAGCAAAATTATGTTGCAAACAGTCTATTAATATTGTCTGCTATCTTAAGTATCATGTCGTTAATTATATAGTATTCTAATAATGCTGATAATATAGACATGAAAATGAATGAAACAGTAAGCAAAAGAGAGAGAACCATGATGGAAGAGAAGCGTGGATTGATGGGAAGGAAAACATCTTTAATAAGAGTGAAGGTTTGCAAGTCATGTATGGGAACTTCAAATTCCAAAACTCCAATAATATATATGCATAGCGCAGAACTGTTGAAGTATTGTCCCATAGGGCTAACTGGTTCTGCTTGCTCCTCATGTAGGTGTTCCATAGTCCTCAATATTTTTGGTTCACGTTCAGAAAGAGAGATGAAAGTTAAAGACACTGATATTTGAGCAGGAATATGGAAGCATTTATATATAGGGTGAGAAACTGAAGAGAAACAAGTTGTACTAGGTAAAAGCAATGTGCAATTTGCCTTTAAAATGGAATAGGTGGTTCTACTTTGATAAGAACACGGCAGGGCAAGAGTGACCGATCAACAACAGCCACCTGAAATTTTGGTGCCAGTCATACATAAAATATTGAGAAATATATGAAAAAGTTAAGGGAATATGATTGTTAAAGGAGAAGGATAAAAAGTGTTGCTAAGACCTTAGATAATAGATAGTGTACACACCACCACCTTCTTCAAAATTATATTCACCTATTGCATTTTTCCGGTTCTTGATTATCATAATAGAATGTGAAGAACACACGTTTTAATGGATTAGTTGTTCTCTTAAACAGGTAGGTGTAACAAAATGAAAAGGAAAATATATATACTATGGTTAGGAATATGTATTACAGTTTCCTTCACTTTTCATTTTTTAACACGTGTTTTCTTTCTTTTGTTTGTAAAACCTCTCTTAAAAATCCTACAGTTTTGTAGAAGTCAAAATATGTGTATTGCTTTTCTCACATTTTGTAAAAGCATTCAAAATGGCTTTAGTTCTCAGTTTAAGACGTTATTAATTTTTTATTTTGCAGATGCTTTTTGAAAAGTCATATGTTTTTTTTTTTTTTTTTGAACA
>Ga0209700_106940_pt1 | contig 16746 bp, 11 predicted proteins | sample SiratroredBW_FD_187528 | JGI IMG/M metagenome (GOLD analysis project Ga0209700, IMG submission 187528) | Root nodule microbial communities of legume samples collected from California, USA - Siratro red BW (SPAdes) (version 2) | ecosystem: Host-associated > Plants > Roots > Nodule | place: USA...
GAAAAAAAAAAAAAACACTGATAGTTAAATTAAATAGATAACTTAAACTTTTATTTCTATAATTTGTCATTTTTATTTTCTTTTTAGTTAAAAGAGAACATATTTTACCTCTCTAAATTAAACACTCTATGAATCCATTTGGTTTCTCTTTATCTCAATCGTGTTTTCTTTGTTTTGTTAAAAAAAAAATAATAATAAACAAGTTTTGAAAATTAATTTTTTCCCCTTTCTCCTAATTTAAATTTTAAACTTAATCTTATTGATTCTACTTTTTAAACATGGGATCGGTAAGAAACTGCATATATATACATATATATATATATATATATATATATATATAATATTTATATTTATTTATATTTTTTGTTTCTAATATAAGACTCGCTATGCTTATTATGATGGAAAATTTGAAAGTGTAGAAAATCATATAAAAATGACGATTGCTTTACTTTGAATACAAGAAAATCCTCAAGATAAAGTGGGGAAAGTAATATAATTATTTATGTTATTTTTTATTCTTAAATATAATAATAATAAAATAAAACAAAAAAATGTTTTTTATTGTTTTTGTCGGGCGTTAGTCTCTCCAGATGAATGAATGTTATTTACTTTATAATAAGTCAAGTTATAATTAGAGATAATTGAGTTTGTTGAATAATTATAGGAAAATTGATAAAATGATAATTGATAAGTATTTCTTATGAAATCGATTTATAATTATAGATTTTTTAAATCTGAATTATAAGATTTATATCTGATTATAAATATATCATTACTTAAAAGTAGTTTTTATTTTCATTTTTATTGTATTAATTTTGATAATAATATAAAAAGATATAGTTGTTGAGGATTGACCTGGACATTGACAAGACATTGTTCACGGCGCGGTACTTCCTGAACTGCTGCTGGCTATGACCTATATTTCATGCTGTACCTTCCTCATTCAATACAATACAACTCTGTTTCCCTTCTCTTCTCCTCTCACATACCCCTACCCCTATTCCTATTCCTATTCCTATTCCTACTTCTTCTCACTACCAAAATAATCAATCCTTTTCTCTCAACTCAACACACACCACCGTCACGTTATTATCACCATCAAATAATTCACAAATTACACCATGTCATCATCGATTCCATTTTTGTTTTTTCCTTTAATATTTTATATTATGTCATGCAAAACTTAAACAAATGGGCGTAGCTAGCAAAAAGGTAGCCGCGTGCTCGTTTCGGTATTTGGTAGTTGTGCCAGATTTGATCTTGTTTTTGAAAATATTTTGAACAGGTAAAAAAGCGAGCAAATAGGAAGGTTTGATTTCAGTTGGGTGGTGCAGGGGAGGGGCAGGGGCAGACTGTTCCTTCATTTTTCTGTTATCTAAATCTGAATTTAATTCCCTCCAAAACGTGGAACCCATACTCCTTTACTCCCACGCATATTCCCACTCACCACCTTCCACACGTCACCCTCTAAACGCCCCACGTGTCACGCCCTCATATAGCCGGCGGCATCTTATCCCCTGTATCCTCGGTGCAGACAATCATTACCCCCTCAATCCAGAGGAAAAAGGTATTTGAGAAGACTCGATCATGATCGCAGATCACAACTCTCAACCAACCTCCTCATAATATTTAAAAACTTTAGCAAAGGCATCCAATTCCAATTCCAGCGGTTTTTCTACTTTCATCCGCGTCTCTCTCTCTCCCTCTTTCTCACTCTGCTGCCTGCTGCCACCTCATCCCACCGGAAAAAGCCCCTCTCTCTTTCCTTACTCATCTCCCACCTTAACTTCACCATACACAAACACATCACATAACTTCTTCAATATTCATTACTCATTCATTTAATTAATATTCTAATCCTCACTTCCACCTTGCCCCTTCATTTCACACTTCGCCTATTTCTTTTATTCATTTTTTTTATTTCACTATTTTACTTCTAATCTCCATATAACCGTTTTTATCTTCCTCTCCTCTCACGCAAATTACTTCACCCCCTTCCTTTACTCATCGCCTAATCGCCCTTAGCATGAACCTCCACACAATCCCTACCGACGTCATCCGCCGCCGCCGCCTCACAACGCTTACGCCGCAGTGATATCGATATTAATATTCTACATGCATCCTTTCTGCTGCGTGTCCGCCATTTCCGACCAGGCATCGCCAGTGAAACCCTCCTTCGCGGACTTTCCCATGCCGCCTCTCCCCCCCGCCGCCGCCGCCGTGAGATCCGATTCGGCTCCGCGGCACAGCCACAAGCACAGCCACAGCGGGAGTCAGCGGGAGCAGCCCGTGGACGTGAAGATCAACGACCTCGTTGGCAACGGAATCTCCGGAGTACTGTACAAGTGGGTGAATTACGGCAAAGGATGGCGACCGCGATGGTTTGTACTCCAAGACGGCGTTCTGTCCTACTATAAGATTCACGGACCTGATAAGATCGTCGTGAATCCGGAAACCGAGAAAGGCTCCATGGTTATCGGCGAAGAATCCATGCGCAGGATCACTCGCAACCGCAATTCCTATCCCTGCCAGCACGTGCGAAAGCCGTTTGGGGAAATCCATCTCAAGGCACGACCTAGCTCTACTCCTCCTAACTTAATTTCAATTATTAGGGATTTCGGCGAGATTTATTTGCCTTGAGTTTGCAGGTTTCGACGATTCGCGAGAGCAAATCGGATGACAAGCGGTTCTCGGTCTTCACCGGAACGAAGAGGCTCCACCTGAGGGCGGATACGCGTGAGGATCGCGCGTCGTGGACCGAAGCGTTGCAGGCGGTGAAGGACATGTTCCCGCGGATGTCGAACAGCGAGTTGATGGCTCCGGTGGACAATGTAACCGTTTCGACGGAGAAACTGAGACTTCGGCTTATGGAAGAGGGAGTGAGTGAGGGGGCTATTCAGGACAGTGAGCAAATCATGAAGACTGAGTTTGCGGCGCTGCAAAACCAGCTTGTGCTGCTTAAGCAGAAGCACTCCATTCTCATTGACACTTTGCGTCAATTAGAGGTACGTCTAGTCAAAACTCCATCACATTTAAAAGTAGTGCAGTTGTAAGTTGAATACCATAAATTGGTGTATGGTACAAAATTAAATATTGTGTACGCTATCACTCCGGAATGTGAATCTATTCTTAGTAACATAGATCGTTGAGGATGTGTTGTTTGGTATCGTATTATCTCCAAAATATTAATTGTTTGATCGGAGAAGTAGGTTATGGTTAGCGGGTGCTTTATATGAAAGTTTCAAAGTTCTTTTCGTTGTTCTTGTGAATTATATTGACCTTGTTATCAATACCAGAATCTTGACATAAATTATATACGTTCAATGAACGCTCCTTGAATAGATTTGTATGAGCCCGTAGTGAGTCACTCTCACGAGACATATGCATGTATCTCGTGTTCATTTCTCTTTCTCTGAAAGTTTTCTACCAGTTAAAATGCTGCTGTTACAAATTTTGAGTGTTCTGAACTGGCTAGATATATATGAATGGATTAAGGTTAATTTTCCCCTCGTTTGGGTCCTGCAAGTAGCCTTCGTGAATGAAAAACATAGTTTCTTTTCACAAAATGTGGAGACCCGGAATTATACTGTGTCATGGGTGAAGAGCTGGGTAGGTTCTTCATAGGATGAATGTTTTTATTAACATATTTTCTAATTAAGTCTATTAAATCATGCATTATTATAAGGGGTTACATTCATCAATTTAAGTCCGTTATGTTATTCACTGTTTTCTTGCTGTTTAACAAAATGGTCTCATTTGCAATTTGACTTTGCACATGGATGGTTTATTTTTATCATATTGATCAAGGATAAATCTTTTATCTTCACATGTATTAGTAAACTTTTTATCTATCTTATACTATTGTAGACAGAAAAGGTTGATCTGGAGAATACAGTAGTTGATGAGAGCCAAAGACAGTGGAATGATGAAGAGGCTTCCTCAAGATTAGCGCAAGAAAAATTTAGTGGTAAGACTTCTCCATTTCCAGCACGTTTTATGTAGATGTCTCATTGTTTTAGTGATGCATTTTCTTGAAACATGTTATTTATGTCTACTATCTCTATCTAACTATGATACAAGATGCCCCTTCGTTTCCATTGCTTTTTTCTAAACTCTCCCCGTCACTCTCTCTCTCAAGTTATATCAAATATTTGTTTATAAATTAATGAATTGTAGTGCTTATTGCTCATACCTGCTAACCAATTGTTATGCCCTTACTAAGCCTTTTATACTTTTCTTTATTTTCCCATTTTAAATTCAGAAGGAACTGGAAGTGAATCTGAAGATGACAATGATCGAAATGATGCTGCAGAGGAAGAAACTGACGATGATGACAATGCCTTTTTTGATACTCGTGATATTCTATCGTCCAGTTCTTTTAAAAGTAATGGGTCTGACTACCGAATGTCATCCTTCTCTTCAGATGATGAAGGGTTCTATGCATTTGAATCAGAGGATGACATAGATCCTTCGATTAGATATGTTGGAACCAATTACCCTCATGTTAAACGGCGTAAGAAATTGCCAGACCCTGTAGAAAAAGAGAAAGGAGTCAGTCTGTGGTCAATGATTAAGGATAATATAGGGAAGGATCTAACAAAAGTTTGCCTTCCTGTTTATTTTAACGAGCCTCTTTCCTCCCTACAAAAATGTTTTGAAGAAATGGAGTATTCATATCTTTTAGACCAAGCATATGAATGGGGAAAACGGGTAAGTCCGAATCTGACTGACAGATCTCTATTGCTCTGTAATACGTAGGCAAATCTGAGTGCTTAAATATAATTGTTTCATTTGATATGAGAAAATTGTCAGTGCTATGTTGAGTTCGATTTCTTGCTTTTAGCTAGTTCAATGCAATATTGGGTGCATTTGTTTTAACTAATTGGAAATGCCATGCCAGGGTAATAGCCTCATGAGGATTCTCTATGTTGCGGCTTTTGCTGTATCTGGCTATGCTGCAACAGAAGGAAGAGTTTGCAAACCATTTAATCCATTACTTGGGGAAACATATGAGGCTCACTATCCAGATAAAGGCCTTCGGTTTTTCTCAGAGAAGGTATGAGCTAATCTTCCGCGGCAAAGTGATTATTAAATGACCGATTTTCAACTTAAGCAAAGTATCCAATGAGAACTTGGGTATTATGGGGTGGCTAATAAGTCGTACTTGGGTAGTACGGGATGCTCCGTTTAGTATTTAAGAAGTACTTGATTCTCCTCCCTTAATAGTTAGGTTTTGAGGATGAATTTCTCAAGTGCTTGAGTACTTATAATTGGTATAAGATGATGATTTCTATTCTTCGTTTAACATTCCTTTGTGATTGTAACCCAATTTACATATTTACGAAGGGGGTCAGGCAAAGTATCAAACCGTGATAAGTACTGTGGGGACATTTTTTCCCTTTTTGAGGTCTTAATCATAGTTATTTGAATGGTTTATTTGATGAAATTGTATGTACCAACCACACATTTGAATTTCTTATAGAGAATTGCTTTTAATAAAAAGGAACAGCTTTCCCCAATACGGAGGACCATAATTTAGAAACTGAACCATTTATTTCATGAATAAGAGATGTAAAGTGGGTGCATTAGTTCCATGGAATTCTATGAACACAATGCAATTTGGATTTTGGAGTCAACAAAAGGGATATACTTGGGCTTTTTAATTTATGTCATCTATTCTAAATTATTAATATTTCTGCTTCCCCTCAGGTCAGTCATCACCCTATGATTGTAGCATGTCACTGTGAGGGTACAGGTTGGAAATTTTGGGGAGATAGCAACCTAAAGAGCAAATTTTGGGGGCGATCAATTCAGCTTGACCCTGTTGGTATTTTGACTTTGGAATTTGATGATGGGGAAGTTTTCCAGTGGAGTAAGGTATATATTATCTGGTTCAACTGCTATCCTGCTTTGGTTCTAGTTTCTAAACGGACTTCTCTTTCAGGTTACTTCATCAATATACAATCTCATATTGGGAAAGCTATACTGTGATCACTATGGTACAATGCGTATACAGGGAAACCAAGAGTACTCGTGTAAACTGAAATTCAAGGAACAATCTATAATTGATCGAAATCCTCACCAGGTGCTCTATATCTGTTGCATGGATTCTATTTTTTCACATTTAACAGGTCCATTAGCCTTGGTATTAAATTGTCATTCCTCTTTGGTTTGTATAAGACTTAGTTGTCTTACTGTGTAAATTCAGTATGGTCATTTTTCTTTCAGGAAGATAATGAGGTCTTTGTCATTAACTGGACTTTTTTTCATTTATCGTCTCACTATAGATATATGAAATTTTGTTGCAGAGGGTTGTATCTCATTGTGATTTTTCTGCTTCTCTAGGTTCATGGTATCATTCAAGATAGGAATGGAAAAACTGTATCAACTTTGTTTGGAAAATGGGATGAAAGCATGCATTACGTTAATGGAGAATACACCGGGAAAGGAAAAGGTCATGAATCTTTGTCAGATACCCATTTGCTCTGGAAGCGAAGCAAGCCTCCCAAGATTCCCACTAGATACAACTTCACTCGCTTTGCCATCACACTAAACGAACTGACCCCTGGCTTGAAGGTCTGTTTTGTTAACCATACTCTCTTTTTATATTGCCACTCTTTGTATTATAGTCCAGGAAAAACACCGTATTATTCGTTGCTAGTAGTGCTTGGTTGTGTATGCTTTAACTGCAGTTCACTTGGTTCTTGTAATAACAAGGGGAAACTAACTTTTTCTCTGCAAACACAAAGAAGGAACAAAATAGTCCCATATTTCACCGTGCACGTTGTTGTCTATCTTTGTGTTTCCTTATTTTTTTTATTTTATTTTTTTCATTTTGTTAGACATTGATTGTTAATATACCTCTTGGTTTTATATAGGAGAAGTTGCCACCTACAGATTCAAGGTTAAGACCAGACCAAAGGTATTTGGAAAATGGGGAGTATGACATGGCAAATTCAGAAAAGTTACGGCTAGAGCAACGGCAGCGCCAGGTGCCTACAACATTTTACCTACTGTAACCTTTGGTTTTATGGTTTCATCTTAGTAGTTTTCTTTTTATGCTTCATAACACCCTTTGTGAAAGGGTTAGAGTAGATTATGTTCAGCTTATTTTTAGTTCTCCTGAATGCAGAACAATTTTTCTATTTTATTTCAGTCATTGTGTTTCTTTCTTTTTTCTAGTTTAGGCAAGAAGTCGTCATAAGAAATTGTACAATGTTGTTTTGGGCAGAAAATTAGAGTAAATGAAATGCTATACATATAATCATCCTTATTTGGTAGTGGTGATTGATTGTTTGAATGTGATTCAGGCTAGGAAGATGCAAGAGAGTGGCTGGAAACCACGGTGGTTTGCAAAGGATAAGGCGAGCGGGACATACCGTTATGTAGGAGGATATTGGGAGGCCCGACAAAGAGGAAACTGGGACTCCTGCCCTGACATCTTTGGCCAAATTCCTTCCGATCATATTTCTGACGAAGGTCAAATTACATTTTAGTTCTTCATTTTTTTTTTCTTTTTCCTCCCAATTTTTTTACTGATGGGTGTCTAATTTCTGCGAGCCAGTTCGCTGTCATGTGCACCCATGAAATTCATGTAACCCAATCAGATGAAAATATGAGCCAGTAATAATGTAATTCTTTTTTATTTTCAATCCAACTCTATTCATACAATCCTTGTTACCTGGAACGAACATACGTAATATTATCATATTATTATCATATCTACAGGAACGCAATAATCAATCAAAATATTGCAACTCGCACCATATAAAAATAAGTTCCCCGAATCTATATTACAAAACCCACTTTATGAAAGTAAGTTGTCCGAGCCTATATTGCACTCATACCTTAAACCATAAATGACCTAATCACACCTTAATCTTTGTTAGAATCACACAAGCAAGTGGTCCATGAAGAACATAAACCGTCATTTCTTATGACCTATCTCTATTACTGGCTTCTATTATTGATCTTCCCAAACAACTCTATCTCCAATATCTGTCATTAGGATTATGAATTCCTATGAACATTCTAGACTCTTCAGGACACTACAATATTTCATCTTTAAAAAGTTATATAAACGGACTCTTAAGCCATGAATGAAATGATACTGTACTTGGGGCCAGTAGTTAATAATAATAACAATTTATTATTATTATTATTATTATTATTCTATGGACCATGCATGTTATTTATTGCCCGTAAGTGCTGGTTTGGTAAATAGTAAACATGACCACTTCTGTTTGTGAACCCGATTCAATATAAACTGATTAAAATTAATTTATCAATTTATTTATACTTTTTCAATATCAAAATTTTAGAATAAATGAGCCTCAAAGCTTTTAAAATTTTTGGTAGGAGTGAGAAAGTGCATTTAAATAATACAATAATGCATGATGCCTAATTTAATGAAAAGATATGTAGACGAAAGGAAACCGTGCTGCACTTTACAGATGGGACCTGTTCTCCGGTGACACCTTCAACTTAGACAAAGTTTATGGACAGCTTTTGTTGGACAGTTTTTAATCTGATAAGCTAGATTGCGACCTGTGCTGAAATTGTTCATTACAAATTTATAATGCTGATGGTCTATGTAGTTGTCAGAGTTTATGTCCCAGTCAATTTACACTGACAAGACAAAATCCCACTTCCTACAATATCGTACATGTTTCAAACCAAAAAGAGGGTTTTGAGAAAGTTCATAAAATAAAATATTCTAAAAGCTAACAACATGATTTTCTTTATGAAATTTTGATGTTAATCAATATTTTCCTTTTTAAATTTCTTTTTCAGTAAACCCTTATTTCAATCTTCCGAGTATATAAATGATCTTAGCTCTCCAGCGTATTTTAACATGAATTTAGTTCTAAAATAAAAAACCATTAACTTATTTTTTAAATAATTAATTCAGTTTCACAATCATTAAACAAAAATAATTTAGCCTATCAGTAGTGTGAAATTAATCTCAATTCAATCTCTTAGTTGTAAATGTTTGTATTAATATGTAATCTTTGCCAAGGTTTTAAAACATTTTTTTTTTCATAATCTTGCTTTATAAAATGACTTTCTAATTTTCTTTCCAGATGAATTTATTACACTTATCTCTTCTCCTCATGTCTCTTACTTTGCTATGTTGTAATTACAATGTTCAACACAATTTCTCATGATAATTTGATATTCCTACAATTTCAGCTCAGTGTGGTATGTACAATATTTTATGGACTAAAACTTGGTTCATAATTACGTACAGAAGACAAATTTTTCCTGCACCCTATTTTTCCTGCACCCTAATATCCTGTACCCTAATATAAAATTTTAATTCCACAACTGATCCTATCCGGTTCATACAAGCAAAAAAATAAGAACTGGATGGCACCCCATCCGGTTCACATTTCAAAAAAAATGACAACCGGATGAGTATGTCATCCGATTGTCATTTCAAAATAAAATGACAACCGGATGGGGTTGCCATCCGGTTCTCATTTCCAAATCAAAATGAAAACCGGATGGAACCCATCCGGTTCTCATACATCAAATCAGAAAATTCTTTTGTTCATCGTCGACAACGCCTAAACCCCAAATCAACTACTCTAATCAGCAATATCACTTACTAATTGCTAATAAACACAAAAAATTACTTACTTATTGCTTGTTTGAAGGATTAATCAAAGATTTGGAAACAGATGAAGTTAAAATGAAACCCGGATGGGATGTCATCCGGTTCTTATTTTATTTTGAAATAACAACCAGATGACATACTTATCCGGTTGTTAAATTTTTTAAAAGTGACATCCGGATGGGATGCCATCCGGTTTTCTTTTTTTTGACATTATGAACCGGATGGGTGTGCTTTTTATATTTGGATATTTATGGAATTAAAAAATCTATATTAAGGTGCAGGAAGCGTGTATTAGGGTGCAGGAAGAATTTGTCCGTACACAACACTAGTACAACAATGGGGGCAATAATATGAGCACGTAGGCCCAATAACACGACAATAGACACTGATTGATGAGTATCACTACTTGATGAATATTTCTTCAATTTTCTTCTGCATTCCCATTTATATTTTACTTTTATTTTACTCTTAACATTTGACAGTACAGTTCACTTCATTATATATTTGAATATACTAATTTTCTTTTCTCAATTAATATGAAATGTCGAATGTACAAATAGAACATAGATAAGATATTCTTTTCCCGAAAAGTTGAACTTGTTCCTCTGATATAATTATCATTACTAACTCGAAATTTGCATGAAATAATGAGTGAGTCTAAATTAGGAATAGTTGCATTGCAATAAATATTTAGAGAATGAATTTTAGTATTCAGTGTAATTTTATTCCACTTGAACAAGATTATTTATATGTTTGATACAGTTGTATTATATTTTGACAAATAAAATGTAAACAAGAATTACTATAATACTAGGGTAAAAGTAATAGTCATAAATAAAACTGTCAAAGAGGATGAGAAAAGAAGAGATACATATTTTGTTATTATAAAAATGTATACATAAGTAACCGAAAAATGTATTTATACTTCAAGATAGATAACAAAACACTAAATGAAATACTAATTTGAAGCAATTTTTCCTATAAATGTCCATAAAATATAATTAAAGACATGGGCCTTTTGTTGATCAATTTGGTGGAATGGTTAAGTGGGTATCAAGTTGGCCCCAAATCATACATTGTCCCAGCAACTGTAGAAAACAAATTCTGACCACACGAAGAATGCATTAATTTGATGCACTTAAATTTTGGCAGAATGTATGACGTACATGGGGTTATTTTTGGTTGTGGCATGAGAAGACAGTAATTACTTTTTTTGATGTTAGATGTTTTTTAATTAACTTATATTTTAGTTATGATTAATCTTTTATATTTTTTTTGCACCAGAGTGGGTGGAAAAGGAATGAAAAGAGGAAAAATAAGTAAAAAATGAGATTGTTTAAATGTGGCGAAAGTGAGTGAATTTAAGTGAAAAAGTTGTACAAAAATTTGATTAATGTAATAGAATAAATGTGATTTTATATTAATATATCTAAAATAATCTAAAAGATAATTTAGTGAAAAAATAATAATTTTTGAAAACATAAATTAAAATTAAAATAATTTTTAAATTAAATAAAAAGTATCATAAATTTTTAATATATAAAAACTTTATATTTTGAAACAATAATATATAAAATAAACTATTTTACTTTATATTAAAAATTGAGTCACTTAATTTTATTTATTTATTATTTTAATATTTCTTTTGTTGATGCATTCACAAAATATAATTATCAGTAAAAATTAAAGTTTCAGTTACACATAATCAATTATAATATTTATAATCGATTATTTACTTTCCACGCTTTTCTTCTTCCCGAGTTAGAGAAGAAAGTAAGTAGATTTATTTTTTTATCTCGAGTTTTATGTTTACACTTTCTCATCTCTCAATACATCTGTGCTTTTCTACAGTGAAAAACAAACATGAGAAACAACCAGACACTTAATTACGTACAAAAAACAGAGTGTCACATGAATACGTTGATGTATTGATGAGCATTAACACTTTGTAGTTTCCTTCCAGATGAAAGCAAAAGAGAAAAAGGTTAACAATTTCCCTTCTACATTCCTATTTATATTTTACTTCCTTACTTAGAAAAACAACAATAGTGAAAGGAGCGAAAAGAATAGGAAAAGAAAGGTACTAACGAAACTAACACTACATCAATCTCATACAGTGAATACACATACAGTACTATATAATAAGCCAAGAAGTATGCAATAATAAATAAATGTTTGTTCACACATAACATGATATTGAAACTTAGCAATTTATGGAAGTTTACTCGTCAGACAAGGCACTATGATTAGCTGGTGAATTTTGTTGCTGTAGCTGTTGTCCTGTGTTTTTTCTTGTATTTGAGTTGACAACCTTTTTGGTAGGGAACAATGGTCTTGTTGGGTAGTGAGATAAGGTTCTACTGTACCTGCTCCTCTTTTCAGTTCAGCCTCTTCAATAAGATTTGTGATTTTGACTTGTGTTCCAACGCTGATGTTGATTGAAGAAGCATCCAACCTCTTCTACCTATGAATATCAAAGTTCAAAACATCTTTCTCACGTATCTCTCCTCCTCTATTCGCGGAGTTTAAACCTTGTCGGTGTTTCTGCAAAACAAAACATAAGATATTTAACCGTGAAGATCCTACAGTGAACAAATTATCTTCCTGTGCAATTATATTTATTTACTATTGGTATGATTCTATTCAATTTTAAGAGTTAGAGGATTTCAAATGCTACAAATGTCACCTTTTTTTAAGTTGCAGCTGTATTTCTATAAATAGGAGTAGTGTTACGTGTTAGTTTGTTCATCTTTTATGTATACATACATATACGCAAGCTAATAGTATCATTCATGCATGTGTTTTATCTTCCTTCTACTTCACATATAAAAACTATACAGTGACTTATGAAACTTTAGACATGGATAATAACTTCTAATGGATAATTAGTTAATTAATTAAAAGAATGCTGCAACTCAGAAGATTAACGGAGAAGTTAACTAACATAATTGACTTTTATCCATTTCAACAAATACAGGTGAACAAAAACAAATGTTAAATTCTGTGCTGAAATTTTGAAGTGAGAAGTGTCTGTCAACCAAGTTTTGCTTCAAAGTCTTCCACTAATTATGAATTGTTAAGGAAAGTAACCAACACCAACCCATATACAAAGAAGCGGCAAGTAAGATGTGACGTTATTTTGGAATGAACACTTGACTGATTTGAGTCAGGCTTTTTAATTTATTGGACCTTACAAATCCTAGTCAATGGGAATCAATTTTTTTGTACATAAGTAAACTCATAAGTCCATTCAAAAACTTATCAACTTTACTCATCAGTCATTCTTTATGCTTATATCTTCAGATGTATAATTTAAATTAAAATTTGTATTACAAAGTTAAATAACTTACGACATACTAACTAGTATAATATTTACTTATTTCTACATACTCGGGGTGTATCCAGTACTATAAAAATTTCAATTAAAAAAGATAAAAAAAATAAACCTTCATAAAAGATGAAAAGATTAATAGAAATTGTTCTGATTTTCTCAATATAGTTCCACGTTTTATACACCTATTTCTTTTTAATCTACCGTCTTTTAAACATAAAACTGTAACGAATTTCAAATTCTAAAATGGATAATATTTTAGATATGGTGATTAATTTTGAAACCAATATTGTATTTGTATGAAGAGAATTAGACTTCAATTTCTTAAAACATAGTTAAAAGAAAAAAAAAATCTTAAAAAAGGTTAGCCAGGTTCCAACAAAAAATATTGATACTGCACACCCACAACATAATAGCCAAAAAAATCAAAATTGTTTTTTGAATCGACTAAAAAATATTTTAACGAAAAACTGCTTAACGTAATTAACTAAAGTAAATAATTGACTCAAACAATCCTGTTAATTAGTGAATTATTAAGCAACAGTATATTTTCCGTTATCCGTGTATTTTTTCTTCAAAATTTTAATACAAACTATAACTATAACTATACGTTAAATGACTTTGAAATTTTTTATTAAAATAGAAATATCGTCCCCATACCGAAAATGAATTTTTATTTGAAAAACAATATTATTTAAAAAACAATAAAAGACAAGTTGGTTTAACTAGATAAGGATCTTCAAGAGTATACAGTTAAGTCTGATTACATTATTTTGAATTGTGAGAATCTAATGCAGACTTGAGAAACTTTACAGACATTATGATCTTTAAAAGTTGTTCATTTAGGGATAGGGTGTGCATGGAAGTTACTTTTGGATAGGTTGCCAACTAGATCCAACTTAGCCTGAAGGGGTGTTCAGTTAGGGAATATGCAGTGTCCATAGATGCAGAAACTGTTAAACATCTTTTCAATACTTGTAAAGTGGCACGATAAGTATGGGATATGTGTGACAGGTAGGTTGGGATTGTGGTTGTGAGATATGAGTCTACACTTGTTAATTTCCAGAGCTACTATCTATTGAGTCAAAGGCAGGGTGTTAATAGAATATGGAAAGGGATATGGATGACTATTGTTTTCGGAGATATGGAATCACAAAAATAAGGTGGTTTTTAAAAGTGGGCTTGTAGATGTCGAGGAAATTTTTAGTCTAGCTCAGCTAAAGGGTTGACTTTGGTTTAAGTTTAAGTTGAAGAGAACCACTCTTTCTTACTCGGATTGACATTTATCGCTGGTGATGTGCCTACTTTCTCTAGTCTAACATTTCATGTTAGTAAGGTGAGATTTGTAATTGGTAATTTGGGAGTAGCCAGGTTTTGCAGGGTAAAGTGGTAAGGATAATGTGACCATGTTCTATAACTCAGATGTTATAGTTTCGTAAAGGGTATTTTGTTCATGTTATTCTCGGGTGATTTTAGTTTCTTGTGTGGTTTGTATTTGTTTCTGTCTTTTTGTACTTTTTGGTGTTCTAAGAGAAGTGTCTAAGTATGTGTAGAAAGATGTTTAAGTTTTTTTAGCACTTAGTTCTTGATTTGGTATCATATATAAGGGTATAGGGTTGGAACACCCGTGAAATGCTTTCTTTTATTTATTCATTTTTTGTTGTTAAAAAAAATGAATTCTCAAATGGGATAAGCTCAATATTAATAAGAATTCATAGTGAAATGTTTAAAACTGATTTGTTTAGATGGGTGATGAAAGGTAAGGGATAGTGGAAAATAAAAAATAATAATAAAATTGTTTCAGTTAAATAAGATAGAGTGAAAATAAATGAAAAATAATATGTACTTATTTATTGCTAATACTTTTACTTTACTTATTATTTATTATGATTATAATCATTAAAATAAATTTTATTATATTTAGAATATAAATATTATAATTAACATAATTTATTATGTAAGGTAATATAAATTTTAATAAAATCTTCAAAACATAATTAATTTGGTATAATTATGTGATGCCTTGTATTTTTTTACTTTACATTTGTACGAAAAGTTAAAAACACATTTTGTTATTTTATTTTTCTATTTCTGTTTTACTGTTCACATTTTCCATTTTTGTTCTCGATAATGGACTTTCCACGTCCTAAAGAGGTGTAAAAGATTGTATCTTACATTATTCCATAGGATTACGTGAGGACCTCATGAGCTTGAACTGGGGATTACATCAAATATCCGTAATTGTTTTCTGCTTTTTATATATACATTCCATTTACTTTCTGCGATTTGTTAAAATCAAACTGATTGACACGTGAGGTGATGGATTGATTAAACTTGTTAAACAGACTGATAAACTTCTGGAGTTTGAACTTCACTCATCTCTTCAGTCTTCAGAGTATGCTTCTGCTGTGATTGCTTTCTTAGCCATATGTCATGCAATATCTTTACGCCATCCAAATTCCTTTTGCATCACCATATTTTGGTTTCTTGATTTTACTTTGCATGTCATGTCATGGAGTAGTTGTTAACTAGAAAATTGTGTGTTTGCTATTTAGTTATTACGTGAAGCCCTAACAGTAGCAGTAATAGGTTGTGCTGTTTCCCTGCTATGATTTTGATAGGTCTATGAGTGCAGAGGCACGTAGTCTCTTGCAACTCTTGGGAGTTTTATTTTTACTGCATAATTCCTCCTTATTATTTATGCAGGGAAGTAGAGAAAGTCTCACTTGCACGTCATCATGAACCAGAAAATGAATGGTCTGCACGATAATGCCTCGAGCTACGTTTCAATCTCAATCAATGTTTTCTATTATGTTTTTTAATTACTAAATCATGTACTAACAGTCACATATTATGTTGAAGTGATATATTCTTTGTCAATTGCTGATAATAATTTCCTATAAAAATTTATCACATCATTTTTCATTTAAAATTATTAAATAATAGATTCGTAAATACTTCTTTATATGGTTTATTATATTTGTTTTTATAATGTGTAATTTTTAATTCATTTGAACTTCGTAACAATTTTTTCTTATATTTTAAAATTGTGTTGATTTTCTAATAATGTTATTAAGACAAATTAATATCACTGATACTTTTATTGAGATTTCTTGAAAGAATATATTTTGAAAATTTGGTAGTCAACTGATCGCAAGCAAATTCATATATAAATTATAATATTACCTTCAACCCGCATTATTAAAATGATAAATTTCAGTGTATTTTCTTTTCAGATGTTCTTTTCATCAATTTCTATGTAATATAAAACTTAAATTCATAATTAAATATATATATATATATATATATACACTACGTTCTTAAACTACAATTTATTAAATATTTTTGTCTTAATAAATTAATGATTAATGATAATAACTATAAACATGATTGTTGTCGTATTTAACTATAATCAGACTTATTTTTAACTCTTTTTTAACAACACTTTTTCTTTCTTTACATCATCATTGTTATTTTATAACTTGTACATTATCATTTTGTGGTCAATTTTTTTTCCTCTCCAATTGTCCACTCGTGACTGTTAATAGATTTCATCCTAGGATTCTCTTCATTTGTTTGGTACATTTGAGTGTGTCGAGAAGATTTTCTACTAATATCACATAATTCAAGTGTTTCTGTGATTTTAGTTAAACCATCTTTTATTTCTTTGAATGTTTTTTTTTTTTTTTTGTAGTTGACTAACATTACAACTTGAGAGTTTCTAAAGAAATCATATTTTTCTCTTTTATGTATTGGCATTGCATATCATTTATTAATTAATTGAGTTTTTTTTTTA
>Ga0209700_106941_pt1 | contig 16737 bp, 6 predicted proteins | sample SiratroredBW_FD_187528 | JGI IMG/M metagenome (GOLD analysis project Ga0209700, IMG submission 187528) | Root nodule microbial communities of legume samples collected from California, USA - Siratro red BW (SPAdes) (version 2) | ecosystem: Host-associated > Plants > Roots > Nodule | place: USA...
GGCCAAAGAAAAAAAAAAAAAAAAAAAAAAAAAGAGTATAAATTTGGGAGCTTTAACTCGGTTTATTATACACATTAGTACGATGTTAATGTTAATTACTGTCTATTATTATTACTATTACTACTCTGTTTATTTTGTGGATGAGTGTTAATTTTGCTGGATCACTAGTAATCTAATACTATTAAAGTTCTTCTTCCATCTGGTTCATAATTTCATTCTCTAGCTATGGGCAGTTTGTGCAGATGAGAAGGCAGGGAATGGAGTGTGGTCGAGAAGAGGGGAACCGGGGAAGTAAATCTCGATGCATTTAATTCTCTGTCATCACGTGGCTTGTTTGGACTGCGACACCACGTTGTAATTTTTGAGGCGTCCTTCACTTGTGTTACGCGAAAGGCGTGTAATTTTTATTTGCCAAAATCACTATTCACATGCATGCACATGTTGGAAGGTGGTGTAGGCAGAATAGCGGGATATGCGTATGCATAGATTGAGTTTGAGTATCTGTTATCTGTTTTGTGCAATTTAATAAGGTGTTATTAAGTAGTAATGTAATTTATGATATTATTAATAATGTGTGTGTAGCTTTGAAAAGTTTGTACACAGGAGTTGGTTATGTAGTGAAATTGAACATGGTTGGAAGAGAAGTGGTCCAGGGTGGGGGTTTGGAATTGAGGTAGATGTTGTAGTTATAGAGCGTGGTGTGATGGCATTTATTCGAAAGTTGTAGTGTGCACCTAATTGGCAGTGCTAGTAATTGTTTAACGCATTTATATCTGGAGTATTCCATTTGCATAGCTGTGTACAAAGTCACCAAGGAGTGCATCAAGCAGTCTCATGTCTCTGAATGCGATGTGTAAGAATTAATTATATTTCATTCATCATAAATGGACACCGAGCCCAAGTTTATAGGACAAAGGAGTTTTTGACTCTGTTATAGGTACATAACCTAAATAAATAAACGCCACGTATACCCACTCTATCTGTTTTTAAAGAGAAAAAGAATCCAATAAATGTATTATAAATTGTGAAATTTTGTTGTGTTATTACACATAGATACTCACGACCGTTGCTGATACCTAAAATACAGTGTTCCTTTTCTTCATCCTTTGTGTTTCAATATTCCTTCTTGTTTTGTTTTTTCATGATTGTGTTTGATTAGTCATGCTGTTCTTAAGTGGACGATTGACTCATGTTTCGACATGACATGCGTGTTTCTCTCTTTCATACTATTTTGTCGATTCTATTTATGCAAATTGCTTCAAAAACATTTTATGAAATTATTGAAAAATATTCCTAAATAACCAGTAGTGTCTATCTAATCTTTTTGGTGGATAAATATAACACGATAGACATGATCATAACAACTCTCATATCCTTCTGTAGTTTGTTTTATTACGTTACAGAGAATCGTATTTCATTTTAACTAATCCTCAAAATATTTCATTACAGATAAAACTTCATATACACCGTATATATTTCTAACGCCTTCTCTCAGGTCTCATCTTAGCATCTTGTGGTAGAATAGTCATTAATTATATATAAAATTTATAGCGAGGGGCTATCATTAATTTTTCATTAAAAAATTTAGATTATGAAGTAGAACATTGAAACAAACTTACCGGGTGGACGAGTTCCAAAACATTGTAACAATTATGTTGGTAATTGATTGAATTCTCATCAATTTTGAAAATGTAATTTAAACGTAAAACAGTGTGTAAACCCAATTTTCTGGCTTTCGACTTAAATCCGGACAGATAAAATAAGAGATAAAATTGGTTTTGTGTTGGTTTAACATTTTAAATAAATATATTCTTCAAGAAAATCTGTATTAGCTTTTCTTTTTCAAATTTAAGAAATTTTTAAATTATTGTTAGTATCAAGCAAATATTAAAAAAATGGTATAAATACTGGTTTTAACACTTGAATTTTATAATATAATTAAAAGAGATTATTTATATATGCATAAATAATATTATTTTAACTTCTTATACATTATTATTGACTTAAAATATGTTTAAATTTTAGAAAAACTTAAAAAAATATGTTTAAATTTATACGAAAAAGATATGCAATTTATTTAAAAAGCATATTTAATATTTTCAAATTTTAAAAGCACGCAAAATATATTCTCTTTTAATTTCGTACTTGTAAGTAATATCTAAACTTGTCTTAGTTTTGAAGGCCAATATGTGGAGGTTCTACAACGATTAAAGATAACTTCAAATCAAACTATAAGAGGGTATAAACCTTATCTTAAAAGTAGGTTGAGTTCAACTTAAAATTCACTTTCTAATATATTATTGGAGTTTATCTTAACGAGATTTGTTGGACCTATTATATCACTCATTATTGGGTTATTGTCAATCCACCCACATATATTTAGTATGATGCTTAAAATATCTAATTCTCGATAAGTGCGTTGGAGATCTTATATTCATTAGAGAGAAGACCAAATTATAAATATGTAAAAACCTCATCTTAGAAATCAGTTTTGTAAACTTAAATTAGATTTAAAGTTTACTTCCTAATAATATGGGTAATGACTTTTTTAAAATAAAAATAAGGACAAGGTGAATATGTATATATCTGTCTCGTTCCCACCCATAGTTTATTCTTAATAAACTTATTTTTATTATTTCTTTTAGTCTTTTGTTTCCTTTCATCTTAAAAAACTTTTTTTGCTAATATCCATCAAATTTACTAAGATCCCTAAAATATTTTCCCTCTCGTCACAATCTTAATTACACTTTTTATCATGTTTTCTTTATTGTACTCCTTATTTTATTTTTGTAAGAAATTATCTAATTAATATTTGAAAGATACCGATACAAGTACAAATATAATAAAAATAAAACACTAATTTCATACTCAATAAAGATGGAGATGGGTATATTTTTTACTCATAATAATGTCGGATTTGTCATCCCTAATTGTAGGTTTAGTAAGTTTATTATAGTAGACCATTTTTATCTAAGCATTTGATAGTTTTGTTTCATCCATTAAATAATAAGCTATCATATTTCTTTATTATTAACCATCAAATATATAACTTAATTATATAAAAAAAATTGAAATACTAAAATGGATGAAAAAATAAGTATATAAAATATTTCAATACTATTAATACAAAGTATCATGAAATGTAACATCTAAGTTGGTGCATTTATAAATATATCAAAATACTTTATCCAGTGAAATACATATAAGAATATCAAAGTCACAAATAAAATCCATTTACAAAAATTTTGTAAAGTTGACTTTGGTCACTTGTTTTATTATTGACTAGAATCAAACAAATTATGATCCATAATTATATTTATTAACTAACTAGAGTAAAACATTTCTAACATTTTTTAATTAAAATAAATTATTAAATACTACAAGAGATTAATCAAGTTAAGTTGAATTATGTATCTTTTTTCTCCAAGTTTTGATGACACAGACAAAAGCTCATTAGAGACTGTCTCTAACTCTAACCTAACTTGGAGATCTAGTATGAGGCCGAAGGTTAAAAGAAATATTCATTCTCTATGTATGGTAACGAAAATTGCTCTCTCTCTCCACTAAAGTTAGCAACTTGGAATATCTTCAACTTTGGAGACCAAAATTAAATATTTTTAATCTTCTTTGTGCTAACAACGGAGGTATGGGGAATCTCTATTTTTCTCATAAACCCTCTCCCTCTCTCATGTCCCATCTCCTCCATTTTGTGATGGATTTTTATTTTGCTCGTATTTTTGATTAATAATGTTGTTCTTAGGACTTTTTTGTTGTAGCTTTGATCATGTTATCAAAACAAAGGAAAGATGCTTGTGATTTTTGGCTTATTATCTATTTTGGTACCTAGGCAACTACACTTTAGAAGATGTTATGTTGTTTGTCTACTTTTAAGGTTTTACTCTAGTGTTTGGTTTGTTTCTACAGCACTTCAATATATAAAAATCTAATGGAATTTAGGATATGATCATAACTAATTCTTAGAAGGATTACTACAAGAAATCAACACTTGGATCTCACGCTGGAAACACATGGATATAAAAGAATATTAAGAACCTTTAAAAACTAATAAGACTATTAAAACGAGTGTATAATAATTATTTTGACTTCATTGTATTATGGTTCAAGTTTCTGTTTTTCTATTTTTGGAAGTTTATATTTGTCCTTAAACTTTCGTTGTGTTGTGATTAAATAGAAACTAGAATCAATAAAAAGTATTTCCTTTTTTAAGTTAAGTATGTATTATTTTTTTTATGGTTAGGGTCGTTGTTCCCAATTTATCTTCTAAATTTAATGCACGTAGTTTTAAATTGTGAACCTAATTTTTTTGATACCATATTTGAAAATGTATTTTTCCTTTAAATATATTTGATAATGTATGAAATTGTTTGAATTATTTGTGAGAATATTTTGACGCGTTTCATAAAAAAAGATAATGAATATTGTATGTTAGAAACTTGAAAAGATAACTTGAACCGCAAACTTTGATTGAGAACAGTACGATACTCGAGAGATATCCACTAAATATTGGATTGAGAAAATCAAAGGTAGAAGAAATCATATAGCGTTGGTGACGATGATAAATATGGAATATCACCGTGTTTTCTTAAGACATTCTAATTCATGTATGAGATAAGGTTTAGCACTTCTGATTATCACCCAAGAATTAAAAGTTTACACTGGATCAATTCTTCAAAATGAAAAGCCGAAACATTGAAAGTCTAAATTGTAGCGATAGTTACTGTTAATAACTATTATAATAATAATTTTTTAATTTATAATGATAATATTATATTATTTTTGTAGAAAAGGTGCTATTATCTTTGATATTAAGTCTGTGTTTGCTTCTGAATGTTTACTGTTCATACAGATAAAAAAACGTGGATGAAGATAGTTTGTTCCCATTGATCTGAAAGAATATATGACGACAGTTATAACATGGCAGTTTTATGTCTTTAACCTTACTTTATTTCACTCTTCATAATCAATTTTTCTTGTTTGTTATAGGTCTTCATAATCTATTATCCCCTTATTTATAGGTTTACGAAAATCACTTGCTCCCTTGTATTAGTTAGCTGTAATTGGAAACGGTGTCTTGAGTTCATTTGTGTCAATATACTCTGGATGCATGTTATTTTCATTTTGGAAACGAATTAAAGAAAAGTGTACTATATGAAATAAATTTAGATTATGTTTAGAAATAAATTATGTTCATTAATTAAGTATAGGTTTATATTGATATGAAATAATATATGCATGCATTAAACAATATTAAATTTTATATTTATTAATAAAATATTTTAGTAACTCTAAATTAATTATACCCACAAGAATAAAATTATAATTTTACGATTTTAATAATTAAAATATCTTTTTATTAATCACATCTATTAAACTACTTATAATTTTATTTTATTTTTCTTCACTTTCTATTATCTTTCTCAATTCTGAAATATAGTGGGCATTGTATTAATAAGAAGAAGAAAAGAATCTAAAAAGAGAAAGAAGGAAGGTGAAAGATAGTAGTGAATTTGGGGAAGATAAGAAGAGTAGAATGATATCATGATGGGGACGCGAGCCGCTGATGGCAAAGTACAGAAGCGGAAGGAGACAGAGGAAAGTTGAGTGAGTCACTGAGAAACACAACACACTGCTAATGTCATTGCCCTCGCAGATTGCAGATTGCAGATTGCAGATTGCAGAACGCAGAACGCAGAACGCAGAACGCAGAACGCAGAACGCAGAACGCAGAACGCAGAATGCAGAATGCAGACGGATATTTAAATAATACCTGAGATGGACCACCACCTGAGATGTCACTGCCTTCCAATTTCCTTGCCTTTTACATTCTTACCCACCCACCCTTCTTCTCCTAAACAAAATTCACTTCGAATTTTAGTAGCAAGTCTCTTAAAATTTAATATGCTTAATATTAAAAGTATTGTTAAAATATTCAGCAGCTTAAGGTCAGGTTTTGGAGAAGCATGCACAGTGCTCCAGTTGGATATTGAAGTTTATCCAGTCTTGAGAATGAGGACAGAAAACATGACACCTTTCTTCCTTGCATCTCTCATTAAAATTAGACTATATTTCGTTTGCATTGTAACTTGAATATCAGCGTTTTCATCATATGTTTTCATAAAATCCAGACCAAACGTAAGAATCAAGCGATTCGTCATCTCAACCGACTCATTACACTAATTCTTATGCCATGGAATGAGCTCCTATTGGAAAAGAAAATTATTTAAGGGCCCATGGGTCCACTATTATTTTGTGTTTTCTGAAATTTGGGCTCTGCTTGCTTTTTGTAACTTCTTTTCTTGCCAATCATACTATCTTTCTTTCTTTTTTTAACTTCCCTATATATTGCTTTCTTTTTTAACTGTCCCAAGAGCAATCAGTTGTTGTTGTTTTCTTTTTCAAAATTTTAGTTTTAAAGAATTTTAATTTCAAAAACAATTTAAATCACTTTTAGAATTATTTTTTTAATAATTTACAAACAAATTTCGGTATTAAACGAAGATAATTTTGGAATGATGATTTAAAAAATAAAAAATGGCACAGCTAACGAAAAACTGCAAAATTAAAAAGTTAGAGATTCTTGAGAATGTAGGTCCAATCGTTGAAGAGACCATAGTTGTTTGTCTCAAGGAATGGATTTTGTACAAAATGACGTTTGCGTGTAAGCTTTGATTCAACCATCATTGCTTTCAATTACTGCTAACAAATTGACAAGTGTAACCAACTAATGTAATTCCACTTTATTTATATAACATTAAATTTAAGGACTATTTTCTGATATTAATGAGTACACGATAAGTTTCTTACATGAATGTATTATACGAGGTAGTGAAACTTTATAAAGACAAGTGTCAGTAATTTACCTTTTCAATTTATCAATGCAACATAATTTATTTTATCTCTTGCGTTCAAGAAATAGGATGTAAAACTAATAAAGTACAGCGAATTTTAATAAATTTTTATTAATAGCAAAAAAACATGTTCCAAATATTATGCTAAAAATATATTATTAACAATTTTTAGTAATAGAATAAATATTTTATATCCTGAAGAATTTTTCTAAATTAGAATAGAAAAAGAAACTGAATAGATAGGCAGAAAGTAAATATAGCACTACTTCACAGAAAATACTATAAAAACAAACCATATTATAGTCTTCATTGTTTATAGTCCATAGGACATAATTTAACTTGAACTACATATAACATACTTGAACAAAACTCTTCTTTTTTCATATTTAGTAACAACAAGAACATAAGGTTACCCTACCAAGCCAAATCCTAGGTGAAATTTGGGCATATTATGGTATCCCCTATCAAGCGCCTCCTTTCTAAACTCTACCGTGCTGATTTGAACTTGTGCTTAAGCAACATCCGTCGGAGCTCCACCGGATCAATTTCAGGGGTGTGGTTCATGGGCCTATAGTCACCTGTTACTGGGTCTGGGGCCCAGTCAGAATAGGCTTTTGCACCATCTCTTGTTACAGGCTTTTCTTCTGCACCTCCCACAATTCCACTCCTACGCCCAATATTATTGCCCAAGCCAACTCTTAACGACACATCAGACGCAACTGCATAACCTCGCCTACGATTGTAGCATAATAATATACAGGTCACAAACAAAGGTCATATTGCCAACTCAAGTACAACAAATAATGATAATAACGTAGTGAACATCCTAGGATGAATATTTATTAGGGTTAAAGTATTCTTAAAAAAATGGAACTAACCGATGAACAGGAATTGGTGAGATAGATTCAGCTACAAGGACACCGAGACGTTTGGCTTGCGAGAGAGAACGAGACATCTTATTGATTAGTTTGCTGCTGCGAAAATTCTAATGTTTTTGGAACAAATGAAGCTTTCGCAGCAGCCACCACCTGTTTTCTTTGAGTCTTCTTCTCACTCTGTCTCTGTGTTTAGGGTTTGTGTGGCCATTTATAGGGACATACAAGACAGATTTTAGTGATGGTAAGTATTGGGGAGGTGTCATTGGATGGGGGAAAGAGCCAACTGTCACCATTTAGTAGGAACACTTAATCCAAGGTCGTTAAAGTCGTGACACGTCTTGCTGGCTGCATGCAATCATCAAATATAAATCATTTAAAAATTATTCACTTTTAATCTAATTTTAAACAAAATATATTTGGAGTGATTTTTAATTCATTATCAGTTTTATTTTTTTTATTAGTAGTTCTTCTAGCAAGAGATGTGATATTCCTCTGATTAGCACGAAGTAAGTTCTATATTGTATTATAGTTTATCGGTTTTATTTATAATTAAATATTTTTTTGGATTTTTAATTTTTTTCCAACACTAAGAAGTGCGGTTTATTAAGATGAATTTTCTTTTTTGGATGAAATATCATATGGGATGCAAGTATAAAATCAACTGGAGTAGTGTATGTGAGAAAACTACACAATAAAATTATATACAATATCTTATTATTGAACTGAATATTTAAACAATATATTAAATTCAAGATTTATGAATTAAAAAAGACACGAATAGAACAGATCATACTAAGAATAACTACGAAGATATTCACATGTAAAAATTAGTTATGTTAACAAAGTTACAGATAATTTACACCAATGTTATGGTGATAAAAATAATTAAATCGATTAAAAGGATTGATTTATATTTTTTTATACTATCAGACAGGTTAATTTCTAAATAATAAAAAATAAAATCTTGATAACCAAGTTATGTGAGTATTTTATTCATTCTTGCCAACATACCCGCATCGGACACCAGGTGGGCTTATCATATTTTGCATTACTTCTCAAATTCAACATAACCATGATATGGATCATAATTATTTAAAATAAACTCATGCCACCTTCACCAATTTCAAATGTTGCTTATCTAACTTGTTTCGGTAGACGTGTAAAATCCAAACTAATCTACTCCTATGTATTATTTTAAAGTGAGGATATATATCTTGAGCTATTAAGTTTATTGATAAATTCAAATTATAATACACATTGACGATTGTGGCTAAAGCGATCCCCAATCCCTATTCAATTTACCATATAAATATAAACCATATATGCGTAATTTAAAAAAAAATGCAACAAGTGTAACGATTTTAATTAAGGAAACGCAAATGCTTAAAATAAAATAAAGGAAAACTTTGCTTTTTGACAACCACAGCTTGCATATAACCATATGTCAACTACTAACGTGGTTTAATTGTACACATGAATAAAGAGGATAAAAAGAGACTTTTCTTTTCAAAATAACATTTAGGGTATTTTGTTGTGAAATGACATAATTAGATTTTAAGTATCTAAATTTAAGATTTGAAACGTTGGAGAAGACCAGTGTACCCATTTGTATAAGGAAGATTTCTTGTGAGAGTGGTTGTGGTGGTGAGTGACGTGGGAGACCATCGACCGTGGAGAGCGACGGTGGTGAGAGAATCAACGACAGCGACAACAACTTCGGGACAGCAACGGATACGATTGCAGCGACGGCGTCAGCATTGGTGAGAGATATTCAAACTCACTCCTTCTCAACCCTTGATGGAATATGTTGGACATCGTTTTAGATAAAACCCTAAACATGTAAACCCTAAAAAAATATTTTTTTATACATCATTTATCTTGATCATATGAGTGCCACATAAGGTTGTAAAGTGGGGGTGTGTCACCTCTAATTGTCAAAGTATAATTACTCTAAAATAAATTAACTACCTGATAGGTATTACTTTTAGCCATAATTAATTCAACAGCAATTTGATTGTTTCAAATTTTGCTAAGAGTAAAATAAATAAATATTGTAGATTTTTAAAATTTTCTTTTAGTTTGTGTTTCTGAATTTTTAGCTAGTTGCGAAAGTAATAAGTAAAATGCATTCTTAACGATTAGAGAAAAATACCATAAATGTCTAATTGGGACAATAAAAACTATACATTTTCATTTAAAATACAAAAGTAAATATAATAATTTTAGGGGCAAAAATACCAAGCTTGTATAAATGTTATCCATGGTTTTGAAGATAAGTTTGATAACATTATGTACCGACCCGCACTAATAATTGTTAGACCATTTTGTATTTGTGGATATGCAAGCCTCAGAAAAAGTAAATGAGAAGACCAGTTTACACGAAAAAGAAAGAAAGAACATCTTCTGCATTATGACTCTGAAACACATACAAATACAACAACAAAAAAATGTCCCTTCTTCCCTTGGCAGGGGTGGTGTTTATTTTGCTGCCAGAGGTATACATAAATCTCATTCATTCAACAGATACATATCTAATGTAAATCGAAATAAGCTACAGAAGCCAAATTTTGTTACATGTATATATGTTTATTGTTTTAATTACCTTTTCTACGTGATGATATATATATAAATTTAAAATTAGTCTATGCTACAGATTTGCCCCCAGGGAGTTTTGAGTCAGCGAACAATCTTTGCCGGAAATCAGATACCATTAGAGGAAGTCCCTCTCGGAGGGACACAGAGGGCTGCCACCCAAGAAGCTCTTTGGCTTTGGAGATGTCTGGCTTCCTCTTATGTGGGTCATCTTCTGTATTTGGTCTAAACTCTATCTTTGCATTTGGGTCTATGGTCTCTTGTACCACCTGCACCAACCAAACACCAACATCTCAATTATCATCTATATATCGTTATGCACAAATATGTAGTTATCAACACACAAAATATAATACCTGAGCCAGTTCCAGCATGGTGAATTCACCAGGGTTCCCCAGATTGAATGGACCAACGTGATCACCTTCCATCAGCCGCATTAAACCTTCTACCTGCCATACATTGTACAGCTGCATGTTAGTGTTCTTTGTTGATGGTCAGAAAAGATGGATATATATGCCATGAAAAAGATTTACCAAGTCTGATACATATTGAAAGCTTCTTGTCTGCTTTCCGTCGCCATAAACGGTCAATGGCTCCTTCCTCAATGCCTGTTTCAGATTCAGAGTTGTTAATTAGCGTCATAAGTTAAACGTAAGAAAACAGTCAATAGAAATAAATAATAAATAATCTCCCAAAAGGGAAAAGCAAATACCTGAGCAACAAAGTTACTAACTACACGCCCATCATCGATGCACATTCTGGGTCCATAAGTGTTGAAGATTCGAGCAATCCTCACCTACACGTAACACCACAACTACGTTCAAGCTCTTTATTTCAGCGAATACCTAGCATGCACGAAAAAGGAAAATGCGAGATTACGAAGAACCAACCTCGATACCTGCGCCTCTGTGATAGTCCATTGCCAAAGTCTCTGCCGTGCGCTTTCCCTCGTCGTAACAGCTCCTCACACCTACCCCAGTACCATGCAGCGCAATTAAAGAAGGTGCAAGATTTGAAAGAATAATTAATTATAACACTAATACTAATTATTGAGATTAATTACCGATGGGATTAACGTTGCCCCAGTAGCTCTCAGCCTGAGGATGCTGAAGAGGATCACCGTAGACCTCACTGGTGCTGGTAAGCAAGAAGCGTGCACCCACTCTCTTTGCCAAACCCAACATGTTCAGCGTTCCCACCACGTTGGTCTTGATGGTCTTGACGGGGTTGAACTTGTAATGAACGGGGGAAGCGGGGCAAGCCAAGTGGTAGATCTGGTCAACCTCCAGGAGGATGGGTTCAACGACGTCGTGCCGAATCAGTTCGAAGTTGGGGTTCCCCATGTGATGCAGCACGTTCTCTTTTCTTCCAGTGAAGAAGTTATCCACCACGATCACGCTGTCGCCTCGTTCCAAGAGACGGTCCACCAGGTGGCTTCCAACGAAACCGGCTCCGCCGGTCACCACGATCCGCTTCTGCTTCTTCCCCTTAACTCCCCCAGGCACCCTTCCCTTCTTGTCGTTGTGCTCTTCCAACAGCACGCGCCGAGTTGGCAGAGCCAACTCGGTCTCCAGGAGCGACTCCTGAGGAGCTGCTACGGTGGACGGAGAAGGGAGAACATGGAAGAAGACGGCGGCGATTGCCACGCCCACGAGGAGGAACGGGACACGCTCGCGCAACATGTAACGGATTCGGCTGGTGGATTTTGGTCGGGAATTGGACGCCGGCGGTGAATCTGAGTTGCTGTGGCTGAATTCTGGTGTGTGTGTTCTGTGAATCAGCTCGGAACTCATTTTTTTTTTGTTTATTTTGTTCTCTGAATCTGTGATTTGAATGTATATAGTTCGATGCAGATGAAAGTGGATTGTGAAGCATGAAATATGGCTTTATAATCGCTCCAACGTGCAACTTCTCTTCCTTGATTTACAAATTTGAGGTTTCCAACTTTCGGTTTTCCTTCTTTTTTGCTTTCCTTTTTTAAAAAACAGCATGGCGAGAACACTGCTACTTCCCATCATAATTTTTCTTCTATTTAAGATATATTAACCAAATTAATACATAGGATATTGGTTATAGTTTATTTCCAAGTACTCTCAGATCATTTCATAGATATTTTTATTCTTGTATACTTTATTTCGTAGAAAAAAAGAAAAGTGGAATTCACGGAAATGAAAGTTAATGAAAATAAGTAAAACTAGGAATGACGCTTTCATGAAAGAACATAAATGAAAATACAAGTAAAGTCATTCACTCTATTTTTCTTAGTTTTCGTTCCTTTATTTTTTATTTTTTATTTCTTATCCAACAATAATTTTATTAGTTTTGATTCCACATTTATCTCAGTCAAAAGCGCGGGATTAACGATTACAAAAACAATAAATTTCATTGAAAAAACATTTATAACGTTTAAATTAATATTTTAAACCAAATTTTGAATTAAGAGTCGATTATGTCTGAGAAAGAATTCACTACCGTGCTATGGTGTATATTAAAGGGTTATTTTTAATTAAGTAAATTATTAATAAGTTCTGGATAACTTTTACGATCCAAAGTAATGGACAATTAGTTACAATAACGATGAGGTTTTTTTTTTGGTAAATTAGTTATACGCGTGTGTGTGTCTATACATATATAATTTTGAAATTATTAAATTTTAATTCAAGGGAAAATTAAGGATAAAAGTGATCATCCTTTGTAGAACAATCCCAAAAAAAAAAGCTATTGAACATTTTAATTCAAGTTTTTTTAGGAGAGAATTGAATACAAGTTACAGAATTTATAATAACTTAGTAATTATTAAATTATAATCTATGGAAAATTAAGGACCACTTCAAGCTTTATGTGCATTATAAAAATTAACTAGGGTCGGTGTTTTAAACCAAGTCCATACAATCAATTTTTTTAAAATGTACCTTATTAATTGGTGGATTCTTCCTTCTATGAGAGGATCAATAGATTTGAGATCGATGAATATGAAAAGTATTAATTTGCTTTGATTTTCTCGTAGTAGCATTGTAGAAACTAATATTTATGTGTGTCTAATCATCAAAAAATATTACCATGTTTTTGAATTAACAGAAAAAAAAAAACTTCAGTATATGTAAAATAGGATTGGGGTAAGATTATGAATTGGACAAATGTACAAAAGAAATCAAAGAAGAGTTTCCACTCGGAGATAATTAATTCATAAACAAGCATCTTTGCATTAGGATAAGTGGACCTTGACAACGTAGTTTCTATAATGTAATTAACGCTAAAAACATAATTTTCAAATAAATATTTATAAACAGGAATTTATGTAAAAAAATAGACACAGTACACTGAAGTGTCTATATATAACACCAACAATAAAAGCTAATGAAAAATGTGTATTAGTGTCTCTTCTAACGGGTTTCATTTATCAACAGATTATAAGATCCTTTTTATATTCACTTATATAATTTGTCTATATTTAAGTATTTGTATTTGTTTTCGCCATTTTTATCCTAAACTTAACTTTAAGTTCCAAATGATTTGTTTGGTAAAGATGTACATGTTTTACTTTTGTGAATTTAATTCAAAAAATTAAGTTTTTTTTAAATAAACAAAAATTATTCTTTGCATAACATTTATCTGTTATGTTTTCATTCATATAAATTTCAAGTCTTATGACTGTTAGTTTAAAAATAATAATTCACAATTATTATTTGTTTTAAATTTTAATAATATTTTTACGCAAAAAAAAAAAAGTTTTGTGTGAGATTTCTATATAAGATGTATAGGAGCAGAGAGTACAGGGAAGGAAGTAGTTTGCTAAATGTGAGACTTCTTAAATAAGGTTAAAAGAGCTTTTATGTCCTACGTATACCCTTGCTTTTGTATTTCTTCCAAGTTAATTTTGCTTTAAATATTAAAAATATGAATTATACTTTTTTTCTTAACTTTCCAAACATAAAAAAGGTTATTTTGATAAGTATAGCTCGATGTATGTTCTTTTTTTTTTTTTTCCGTGATGTCCAACATAGAAAAAGGAAATAATAACTCGTGAACTCCTTTTCCCCTAAGAAATCTATATATAATTCTTTTATTAGAATTAATAAATTGTTATATTTCTTGTTTTTGGAAACAATTTAAAAGGAGTGGGCAAAATAAGAAATATAAAGATATGGATTACAATTATTTTACTATTGGAATTGAAATTGTTTTTATAAAATATAGAATGCAGACAGGTATTCTATTATCTATATTAAAAATAATTATTTAATTAAAATAACAATCCTAGACAATTATTTTAGGCATTACTCTTTCTATAAAAGTCATCTTTCTCCCTTGTTGAGTGGCTGAATTTATAAGGGTCGAGAGTCCTTTAACTCTCTTGTGATATTTACTCTTTTCGAAATATTTTCTTTAACAATAAAGTTGGTATCAATATTGTTTATTCATCAACGAGAATACTCTTGTTTCATATATAAAGTAGGATGAAGATAAATTAGTCTGTGACCGGTGAATTATAAACTGTAATAATTCTATATGGAGATTAAATTTAATTAAAATATACTATTTTGATCTTATAAGATCCCCGCGAGTACTTTTATTCATGAATGATGTTTACCACACTCACGCCCTCTACTTCACTACTACTATCTGTTTATTTTTTTCTCCATTTCTCTACTTGGATATGCTCTTGTTTAGCATGACTTCTGCCTTACATGTCTAGAAAAAAAGAAAACAGACTTTTTTTTATAAGAATATTCAGAAAAAAAATTAGAATTAACTTCTGTTTAAATTTATATGAAAATTTAATTTTACTTACTTTTTTCCTTAAAGGTTTATTAAAAAAAATCTTAACATATATTATATATTTTTAATAACGGAATAATTTTCTTAGAAATTGATATATAGTTTAAATAATTTAGTATATAATGCAAAAGTAAACAATATTTTGTACTTCCGACTTCAATTTTTTTTATCTCTGTAGTTTTGTGAATATTTAAATTTTAGTCCTAATAAAGTTTGAATTTGAAATTAATCGGTTTTGTTTAGTTGATACAGTGAATTTGAAGAAATTTAAATAGATTATATGTGGATGGTAAGGTTGTTTGGCTTAATGGATATATGATAAAATTTGAAGAGATTTGAGATAAATGTTTGTGAAAATTTGGGAATGATTTCATAAATGTTATAGATTTTTATTATTATTTTAATTGATATATTTGTAAAATTAATAATTGACTTTTGTAGAATAACTGACTCATCTGTATATCACATGACACAATATGTCCACTTACAATGAGTGTTTCGAATTTTCAATTATAATCTCTTCAAATGATCTAAGTATCTTATCTCACAAATCTTATCAATCCATCCTTACAAATTAGTTCAATTAAATAGAATTGACCCTTGAACATCAATGATATACAATAGAACTATACAAATTAATTCAACCTATAACATGATGAGTTTTATAAGATTATAAATAACATGTTAATAGAAAATGTCAAACATATGTATTTGAATAAGATGTAGGAAGGATTGTTTTAAAACCTTATTATTAATAATATATTATATAAATGTGAAATTAACACTATAATCAGTTATACATATGTAGGATTGTGTTTTAGAAATTAGATATCTTATTAACAATAGAGTAAAATTATGCATCTTCAATAAAAGTGAATTAAAGCGTATTTGAAAACTAAAAGTCCTTGTAATTTTTGTTCAATAAAATATTATTTTATTTTGTTTTACACTTGTACAGTTGCTCTGACAAAGTCCTTCGATTAGCACTGTGGCCTAACCCGATAGGCAAAGGTACCCTCGGCCCAACTTCTAAAACGGGCAAGTCAATACCAAGTCACAACGCACTCAAACATCAAACTCCCACCCCCTACTATAACACTGCTTTACACTATATTTCGATGTGAAAGCGAAAAAGAGAGCAAACAAAGTTCAATCACTGTTCATATTTAGATATGTGAGTTTCAATGAAAATGATGGGGAGAGGGACAAGGGTGCCTCCTGCTGAAATAAGGGAAAAAAAGTTATTATGGCGGGTATAAGTGTTTTTTAGAGTTTACTTTTAAAGTTTAAAATAAAGCCTTCTAAGTATAATTTTAATACAATTTAATTTTCATTAAACTCATGTTTTCATTCACCACTTCTTTCTAAATATTAAAAAAAATAAAACTTAAGTTGTATTATTAAACGTGAGTTATATATTAACTCAAAATAAAAAATCATATTTTGTAACATGATTTCAACCTAAGTTGAAAAAAAAAAAGAATAAAACTGTTTAAAGCACAACTTATAACTTACTTATTTATGTCAATTTCTAAAATAACAATGATATGTTGATGTGTCAACAAATTCCTACAAACTCTTTTTTTTTTTTTTTTTTACATTTATAAAAAATTATTTTT
>Ga0209700_106943_pt1 | contig 16733 bp, 12 predicted proteins | sample SiratroredBW_FD_187528 | JGI IMG/M metagenome (GOLD analysis project Ga0209700, IMG submission 187528) | Root nodule microbial communities of legume samples collected from California, USA - Siratro red BW (SPAdes) (version 2) | ecosystem: Host-associated > Plants > Roots > Nodule | place: USA...
AAAAAAAATTCTTTTTTTTTTAAGTAAGACACAAAAAAATTCTATTAAAAAAAATCTTTCTTTCTTTTTTTTTAACATAAAAAAGACTCTATTATTAAAAACAAAAGTTCTTTTTTTAAAGTAAAACACAAAAAGATTTTATTTAAAAGAAAACTTTTTTTTAGAAACAACAAAATGAAATAATAACTAAACAAACCTAAGTTATTTTATATTTAAAGATTGTTTTTCTTTTAAAAACAAAATTATTTCAATTGGTGCCAAAAACTAAAGGAACTTTTTCAGCCTACGTAATAACTTCATTCTCATCATTTGCCAAAGAGAATTGACACCAATACCACGTGGCACCTTATTATTTCTTTAAGCCTTACCTATATCCAAAGTTCACTTTTTTATTCAAAAAAATAAAAAAACCTTTGGACCGAAGCCCAATCCAGCATCTCACAATCTCACAAAACTTTCCCCTTTTTTATTTTTCTTAAAGACCCGTTTCATTCACTTAAACTAAATTAGGGTACGAAACCAAGACAAACAAAAGGGACCTGGTGTGACGGTGGGCTAGGCGGCAGCGTTGGTGCGAGGTGGTTGCCGGAACAAGTGCCGTCGACGGCGGCGTCGTGGGGGCTAACGGCGACGAGCGCCGCCGATGGTGGTTGCGAAGGCAAAGATGAAGGTAGAGGTGTTAGGTGACTTGAGTGGTGGAACTGGTTCGCGTTAGGTTTTAAAAGGGATGAGAGGGCTTTGCGGATGCCGTGAAGGAAAATCAGTGGCGATTTGAGGAATGAAGGTTATTAATCTTAAACTTTTGCTTGATTTTTTGGTCTCTTGGTATTTTATAGTTGAGGAATTTGACATCTGTATATTTTTAAGATTCTAGTTTCTGATTTGGGTTTGCGTTTGATGTTTCAGGAAATTGGTTGACTATTGGAAGACACCAACTCCATGGGAGTGTCGAGGTATGATTTCCGGTTCGTATCATTTAAAAAGGAATATATTAAGCAGATTAACGAAACTTTTCTTATTCGATTTTGATACTGAACAGATTCAACCATGCCTATATCATGCCTATATCAAGACAGAAGCAATAAATAGAGCAGCTATGATAATACCTTTCATTGTAATTATTTTCTTTTGATACTGAACAGATTCAAGCAAACAATGTCAAGGCAAGCAAGGCAGAAGCAATAAACAGAGCAGCTATGATAATACCTTTGTAATTATTTTTTTTTATACTGAACAGATTCAAGCAAATAGATTCAAGGCATAAGCAATAAACAGAGCAGTTATGATCATACCTGTTGTTTGTAATTATTTCGACCAAAGTCTTGTATTTTGGAAGCTTTTCTTTCAAGTCTCTGAAAATCTAATCTTCTTCTTCTTTCTTTTTTTTCTGCTTCATGCCAAAACAGTGACTTATCTCCGAGACGTTTGAGAGTTTGAGATGATTTTTTTTTAAAAGGGGAAACCATACTGTTATATGAGTTGTGGAGTTGTTTCGATAATAAGGTTAAAAGATGGAGTCAAAAATGACCGTTGAAGTGCTATCTTGGTGGCATTTGTAGGGATGGAACCATTTTGGTGAAATAAGGCATTGCTAGCTGGAAGAGGAAGAAGTGCAGAGGCCATTTTTGTGAAAATAAGGTGATGTTGGTCTCGGTCATAAGAGGGGGAAGCATCGCAGAAGGGTTGAAGCATTGCAGGCAGAAGCATTGCAAGAGAGCATAGTAGGAGCAGCAGCAGCAGAAACAGCTTTGCATTCTGAACATGGATTCTAAACAAATTTGGAGTTTTTCTAAAAAAATCATGGTGCAATCTGTAGAGAAAAAGTTCACTAGGCAAAAGAAGCCCCTCTGAATTCAAAATTTTTCCTTTTTTATTATATAATATTTAATTTTTTAGAAAAGAAAACGTAAAATAAAATTGCATATGAAAATGAAATATTTTTTTTTGTTTTTTGATTGATTTTGATAAAGAAGGTAAAATATAAGAATGAGATAAAATCAAACCTACAAAATGAAGATTATATTTTTTTTTTTTGCCTTTTATTATTTTTACTTTTCTTAAAATGAGAAAGAGATAAAAATTAAATCATATTTTTATTCAATAACGAAAATAAAAGAAAAACAAAATAAACATTTTTTTTTGAAAATGAAGGAAAATAAGAATAAAATCTAAAATTTTAACTAAAGAGATTTTTATTATTATTAATATTTTAAAAAATTATTAAGTAAATTCGGACAAAATTAGGTGTTGACAATTTCATTACTTATACGGTCTTTAATTTGTAAACCTAACTTATAATCATCCTCACGAGAGTGGGTAACAGATGGTTCGACATCTAGGTTCCATCAACTTTCGATCAACTTCATCAAGTATCGCCTGATCGTTGTCCATTTCGCGAAGAAAGTTGTGAAGAATACAACATGTTAGAATTATTTTTTGTCATTGTATCCAACGAGTAATACGGTTCCGTTCCACTGCCTATAATTGGGAATCATTTTTTCAACACACCAAATGTTCCTTCAATTACATTTTGAAGCGATGAATGACGATGATTAAACAACTCTCGTGCATTTTGTGGACCTCTTCTGGGATACTCTTTTAAATTGTATCTAACACCACGATATGGGGTCATGATATGGGACTTTAACATAAAACCAACATCGTCGAGGTAGTATTTTCCTACAATTATTGAAATTGTACTCGTTACAAGCAACAACTAACTTAGTACTTTACATACATTTGGCCAAATGACTTTCCAACTCACCTTCAAGTATCAGCAACAGATCCTCTCGTATAAGTACATCCTTCAAAATCCTTGAATTAGATTTTGTTCCTTCCCACCCAGCTAGAATATATGTGAATTTCATGTCGAAATCACAAGCCACAAATACATTGTGTTGTCCAATCTTTTCTTCCACGAAAACGAGAACCATTTGATCGAGGGACTTTAACACGTATATGAGTATCATCTATAACCCTAACCAATCCAAATATGAACAATAAGATTTCATTTAACAACCAATTAAAGTTATATAATGACATATTCATAATACATTTATACCTTAAAGTATGGGTAAAATTTGTTGTTGTTAAAGATATAAGGTTGAACCTCGATTCCAGAAGGTTGTTTTAGGAATTCTTCCTTTAACATCAATATTGCGTTCATTACATTATGAACATAACGGGAAGCTGTTTCACCATACCGATGAAAAAAAAACGAAATTGTTTAGTTCTTCACATTATGTCCAATGATGTGAAGAAATTTCATCACTTGTTCCTCTACTGTTGATTGAAATGCATCATTCACATACCCAGTTTCCCTTAATCAATAACACAAATGAATAAATGTTTTCGAACCTATTCGAATAATGTCGCAACATCGCTCGGTGTGGACCAAGTATAACATTAACTCTTGCCGATGAAACTCTTTTTGGGGGTAGTAACTCCGTAAGACTATTTGTCCTCCCATTTGACATATTGAAGGCATTCACTATCCATGCTACGACGGTAAGAATCGTCATGGCAGCCACTTCGGTTTGAAAATTTAATTGTTCTTCTAGGTGTGAAATAATTTTCATGTCTACACCATCATTGATACCAATGTCTGCATCTTTTAAAAACACATACCACTCCTTATTCTTGTCCATGTCAAAAATATATTTTCATATAGAAAACCATAATAAATCATTTTCATTAATTTCAACATGATACAACAAATTATAAATATAAATTATAACTCATAAAACCCTATACAAGAAATACTCAAGATTAAAAATCTATATAATAACCCAAACCTATAACAAACTTAAATAATATTTAATACAAAATTAAATTCATTCAAATAAAATATTATTCAACTAAATAAAGATGGCTTCCAATTCTTTAGTGTTTTTAATTCAATTAAATTATATACACAACAAATTTTTAAATTATTCAAAATAATTACAATGGCAAAACGCATTTCTAATTACTAATTAGTTTATACAATAAATAATGGCACATCAATATTGTCATAAACTTATATATATATATATATATATATAATAACCTAAACTTATAACACACTTAAATAATATTTATAATATAAAATTAAATTCCTTCATATAAAAAATTATTATAACTCCTGATAGCTATAGATAGAAAAAAAATACTCACACACATATATATCATAAAAAAACCTATAAAATAACCTAAACTTATAACTTAAATAAAATTTAATAAAAAATTAAATTCATATGCTTAAAAAATTATTGAAAAAAATAAATTTTGTTTCTTAATTCTTAAATATTTTTAATTTAATTAAATTATATAGACACCAATTTTTTGAATTATGAATAATTAATCCGTATAAAATATTGTTCAAATAAATTAAGATTGTTTTTAATTTTTTAAATATTTTTAATTCAATTAAATTAGACACGCAATTATCTTTAAATTATTCAAAATTAATTCTTATAATTACTATTTAGCCTATATAAGAAATACTAACAGGTTAAATCAGTAAAAAAATCTATATAATAACCTAAATAAATAAAATTTAATACAAAATCAAATTCATTTCAATAAAAAAAATATTCAACTAAATGATTGTTTTCCTAAATTCTTAAATATTTTTAATTCAAACTTAATTACAATAATAAAACGCATTTATAATTCTTTAATATTCAATACAAATTATACTCACGCATAAATATTATAAAAAAATCTATATAATAACCTAACCCTATAATAAATTTAAATAATATTTAATACAATACTAAATTTATTATATAAAATATTATTCATATGTTTCTAAGTTCTTAAATTTTTTTAATTAAATTAAATTATACAAACAACCTATTTCTTAAATTATTCATATTCAAAATTAATTACGTACTTATAATCACTAAATATCCTATAAAAAAATACTATTTAATACAAAATTAATTTTCATTCACATAAAATATTAATAGAACTCATAAATACCTTCTAAAAAAATACTCAGAAATTCCATGATTGTGCTTCCTGCACCAACACCCACCGTAGCGCCACGTCGTGCAATTCAAGGAACCACCACCTACATGCACAGAAGAACGAAGAACAAAATCTTAACCCACTCCAACAATAGCTCAACAACACTCCATGGGCACTCCACTGGATGCTGAACACAACTCTATAACAACAAAAAATTCAAATTCACTTTCAAACCGTCAACAATGAGGGTCATTCTGCCATTTCCATGAGAACCTCTGCCAAGCTATGAATCTCTACAAGATAGCTTCAGAGTCTTTCACATTCTCATTATCAGTGGTCTCTCTGCATGTGAATGCACAATAAAAAATAATAAAGTTAAAGTTAATGCGGTCTCTCCATATTCCAGCATCTCCGTGTGAATGCATACAGTAGGCATGAGTGGTAGTTGAATCCAAAGTTAATGCACATAAGTGAAAGAAAGAGGTAGTTGAACCCAAAGTTAATGCATGTAAAAAGTAAAGTTATTACAGGTGTAAAATATAAGGATAATAATGTAAATTGACAAATATGACGTTTTTTCTTCTAAATCTATTCTTTCAGCAGAGACTCTCTTTGTCCCTCCCCTTCAATTATTCGCTCTCATTTCCTCTTAAATCAATAGAAACAAATTGTTGATCATCTCCCATTTCCTCTTAAATCAATAGAAACAAATTGTTGATCATCTCGTATTTTCGTCTCTTATTACAGTCAAAATGTCGATCCAAACACACTATAAGGGAGTATTAAGGAGTAAAATAAAATTTATTAACTTGCACGCATCTTTAGTAAACACCAATAAAATATGGCACAAAAAGAAAATAAGAAGAATAAGAACACATTATACACACAAATTTTTAATATATTGTTTTTAAAATAGAGATAAAAATAATAAGTCATCCAAACATTATGATCAATGAATTAAACAAGGTAGTCTTTACATACAATCATATGAAGTAAATTAAACAATAATAATTACAAATAATAAAAAAGATGAAAAAGTCTAAATAGAGTTTTTACTAAGAACAACATTTCGTCCCTCTCAGTACCTCTATTTGATGATCGAACAACTAAAAAATGAAGAATTGTCTGTTATAAACTTGATTTACAAAAATAAACTTAATCTAACAAGGAACTCGAATTTCAATTCAAAAGATTGAACTACAGTGAGTATGCAAGAAGCACAATGGTGTTTTCTCTTCCCTCTCTCTTTGTTTGATACCATATTTTAAATAATGATAATTTTTCACATACAATTCGAATCAGGTTGTCTCCACTTAAATAAGTGGACAAATGGGATTTACACATTTGGATTTATTCTCCACATAGGAAGGGAGTTCAAAAACACAACACATAGTTGGTGGAATTCATCATCATTGAGTTCACATTTTGAATTGCTCTAAATTGATGTTTTCCTTTAGAACTTGAACTACCACCATAATAAAAATTGCATGCTATATTGTTGACGACTCCTCTTACATCTTAAGCATAGTCAAAAAATTTTGTTGTACAAATGTTAGTGCCTAACATCCTCATGATTTTAAGCATGACATTCTTTTTAATGATTACTTTGTCTTTGACCTTGGTAGCCTCTACAATATCCTTAGTCACACCATGTATAATCCTCTTAGTCTCTTCCAAAATTATTTGTTTGAGTGAAACATCCAAGGCTCTTAATCTTGAGATATCTTCAACCAAATCATGAACTTGGTTACATTTCTTGATTGATTTTTCAAAAATCTGATGAAATCTAGTGTTTAGCTTGATCAACTTCATTGGGAGTTTCAAATGATGGTGGTAATTGATGAATATATTTTTATTCACACTTAGAGTATTTAACCTTGACTTTCTTAGACTGTAATTGAGAATAAATTCATTGTTTTAAATAAGATTTACTCAATCAGGATTAATTAGACCTTAATTGAGACTATTGGTTAAACTTGGATTTTAAGCATATTCTCTTACTTTTCTTGTTTATAATTATTTGCAGATATTCTATGGGTTCCAAATCTAATCAAATATTTTTCCAAGATATTATTCAGATTTTCTATAAAGATGATCCTCTGCAATTCTTAAAGAAATTGGGAGATGGAAAATCTATAGCTTTACTGGAAAGAAGATATTTACAAAATCAATCTTTGACACGTAAGGAAATATATGATAATTGCAAAGACAATATCTGAGAATTAAATCTGAGTTAATTTCTTGAAGAAAAGAAGATTATAAATAGATGTTGAAGAAGGCATGAAGGACATACACTGTTGTATAGAATAAACTCTAGTTTTATTTTCTTTGTATTTTAGTCATCCTCATGGAAGGCTAAACTTCTTTGGATTGATTCTCTTGTGATTTCACATGAATTGTGATGTTTCTATTTAATAAAGTTTTGTTCTTTACATTGTCTTGTTCTCTATTATTGGTCTTTTTGAATTCTATGTTTTTGGAAAGGTAGTTGTTTTTGAATGCTTGTTGAGAATTCAATTGTTTTTCCTTTAATTGAAGTTCTTGGTTAATTAGCTTAGTTTTAATCAATTTCTTGTATGCTTAGTAAAGAGAAAAAGGTATACATCTCATTGAGTAGAAACTTAGAAACGAGGTGAGATATTGAATAAATTAGTAGACACTTGTTTTGCTAATAAGATTCTGTTGAATTTGATTGATGCCTGTTTGATTGAGTTCAACTATATGAAGAGAATTGAAGGATAATAATCTCAAGAAAACCAAGGAAGAATTTGTTGTGAAAGAACTTGAGAGTCAACCTATTCTCTTTATTATTTCTAAATCATCTATTTTAATTTTCTGCTCAATAATCTCAAACCTCCCTCTTTAATTTACTATTATTACTAACTTTTCTTGCTGTAGATAAATTTTTAAATATTGATTGTCTGAATTTATTATTAGATTCATTGGGAGACAACTTGGGGTTAACTTTCCCTTATCTATATTATCATCTTTTTGGTGTTAGATGGTCTAGCACTATGTTCGGCGATCAACACTGGAATTCTTTTAATTTTCTCGTGAAATGACTGCGATCAGTAATACTATTAAATTTAAGAGTGAAATTTTCTTTAGAGATCACTTCTTTGTTGCCATAAGGGGAGTATATCACTTAGACCTCCTTAAGGAATCTTGGCCAAGAGAAAATAAAGGACAAGCATGAAAATGTGACTAAGGTAGAAAATACACCTAGTGAATCTCAACCATTATCTAGATCTAAAAATTTAAATTTGAGTTTTAAATTTCCTTTACCATTTGAATTTTCATATTTCTTTGTAAATCACTTTATGAATATATGAGAAAATAAGAGAGTTTAGATAGCATTGTCACTTATGAGAGTGATTATCTTTCTTTGGATCTTATCTTAACATCTTTGGATTCAAGGGTCACTTCTTTAAAACACTTATGAAGATGGATGATGAACTTCTAATGTTGTGTGCTCTTTCATACTATAAGTTTTCTCAACCTTCCCTTTTTGTTAGTTATTGTTTCTTATGTTATTGTTCTTGTATTCTTCATTCTTACCAATCATCATGTTCCATATTATCTAGACATTACTTTTTGAATTCTTAGTTCTTTATCTTATCATTAACTCATATATGTTTTTATGTTATTGAATCCTTGATTTATAGTTTTTATATATTCATTTCATAATTCAGGGTAATAATAATATTCTCATGTTATTACTACTATGATATATGTTTTTATGTTGTTGAATCCTTGATTTATAGTTTTTATATATTCATTTCATAATTCAAGGTAATAATAATATTCTCATATTATTACTACTATGATACTTTTAGGTCATTTAAGCTTTCAATGTCTATATGTAATTCATCACATGTCTTCGTTCCTTCGTTATAATATTTTCATGCGTTCGATATACTTTTTTATATTTCATCAGTATGAGCTTTGAAGTCTTTAACTATAAATATTCATTCCATCTTATTTTTTTGTTGAGTTTAAGTAATTTGGATTTTGTAATTGTGAATAGTAGGTCAAAACAAAAAAAGGAATGGTTGAATTTTGTTTTGCAACTTTTTTGCTTTTATTTTCACAATGTGTCATTTAATATCAAGCAATCAGAAAATGATTTTAGATTGACAAACGGTCTATCAAAAATCTTTTAGAAAAAAAGATTTGTAAATCTCTCATTCATTTGTTATTGTGGTGTAATAATATGTAATAGACAAAGATAAAGGAAAGGAACAAAGACTATGTCTATTTCTCTGTCAATTGATTGAGTTTCACTTTGCAAACTACTGTTGCAAGCTAGAAAACTGAGTATTATTTGGAATACAACCACTCTTAGATAAAACCAAAGTATTATTATTTGAAAACTCAATCACTCCTAACCAAAAAACCCCAATTATTGTTTGGAATGCAATCACTTTTGGCTAAAAACTGAAGATTGTTTGGATATCAACCACTATTGTCTAACCTACTAAGTATTCTTTTGAAACATAATCACTTCTAGCTAAAAATCAAGTATTGCTTGCAAAGCAGTCACTCCTAACTAAAAATCAAGTATTATTCATCAACCACTCCTAGCTAAAAAATGAGTTTTATTTGGACACAACCGCTCTTGATTAAAAATCAAATATTATTTGGACAACAGTTACTCTTAACCAAAATACAATATTCTTTAGAACTCAACCACTTCTAGATAAACATACAAATTTTATATAAAGGTGTGATCACAAAGATCACACATAGGTGTGATAACAAAAATCATATGGATTTTCTCACTAGAGAGTGCTAGCGTCTTAGGATGTATATAAATGTAAGTACTCTTTTCTAATTTGTTAAACGAACCCAACAATTTTCTTTTTACAAAGCTTGTAAGGTTATAAAATGAATTTGATAGCATTTTGACTCTTTTCACTTGATCACGAGTCTTTGTTTTTTTTTCTTCAAAAGATAGCTTTATATAAAGCTTGGAAGAAGGAACCTTTTTCTAACCTTTGAGAGTTTTTGAACTTGGCTAGCTTCATCTTCTTCATTTGTCGAGCGTGGACGGAGAGGTGCATTGAAGTTGCTTCATGCAACACTAAATACCACTCTCCTCTTCAAGCAACATCCCAAAGGTGATATTACTTATCAATGCTAGGTCAAGAAGTTATTTTACTCAAAATGAAGTAAAAGCATAGACTGTATAAGTCAAATAGTTAGGTCAAAGTTTATATAAGCTTGTATCAAGATGGTTGTTGAAAGAAAATAGGTGTAGCTCATATCTCAAGTAATCTTGATGTAGACTTGTGTTTTGCACCAATCATCTTGGTAGATAGAAAATAAAGGCATTCCTTACACCATAATAACAAGTTTAAAGAATGTTTTAGTTAAGTACAATGTAAACTTAAGATTTGTGTGCACTTATCATCTGATGAAGGTTTCACTTATCAAATGAAGTAAAAATTGTGAAGTATTATATCGTCTGTGAGACGAAACACATATATCTTATATAATATGTTTGCTTTTCATATTTTAACGTCTTTCAAACAATAGTGTGACAAACACTAAATTATTAAACTTTTGCTTTAATAATAATGAATGAGTTATGAGAAATTCTTTTACTAAAAATTTAGAATAAACAATAAATATTATTACAAAATGCAATATTCTTAAGATCAAACTCAATGTATCAAATCTTGTTGTCATCTTCAAGTCTCACTTAATATAATTGAACATAACATTGAATGATGATAGATAAATATAAATTTATACTATTTTATATTACACTATTCCAAAATTACTTGAAAATATATATTTATTTTCTCTTTTCTCTTATTTTTATTTATTTGTTTTCCTTTTCTATCACATCATTTATTATAATTATCACTTTATCACTCTACCTTTTTTTTTCTTACCTCTTTTTTTCTCTCCATCAAATGGAACAAATATTTTTCCTTATTCCAATGACAGCACAATTTATTCTACAAAATTTTATTTCTTAAATGTATGCAAACGAGTAATGTTTTATGTTTTCCTATTGCAGTGGTACAGTTGGGTGTGGTCCCCTTACAAGCCACCAAGACCGCCGCGTCCCTTATGTGAAGGTGATGGTTGCCCCTTCACTTCCCTTCCTAACTCCTTTTTATTTTATTTATTTATTTTTCCCCGTCGTCTATTAAAGAATAAAACAAATTGCGAATGAGAATGACTCCATTGAGTTTGGTACACGGTATGATAAATCAAGTTAGCTACATTTTTCTAACAATTGCTTTCACTATTTACTAATAAATATTCTTTAAATTCTACACAAACCTTAATTTATTGAGATTTCTGACGTGGTATAAAACCTTAAATTTTGCTAATTCTTTTCCCAATTCTCACTCTCAATAACCTTCAATGAATCTATTTATCCTTCATCACTGTTGAGTTATTCCATACCTAGCTCACTAAGCCACTGTTTCTTCCTCCTGATGATGCCACCGACCCTAACTGGCTCCTCAAATACAAGAATATAACTGTAAATTTTTCTAATTTTTGGATTCTATAAATGTAAGTTTTATGTGATATTTTGTGTTTAGCTATACTTGCTCTTTCTCAAGTGTAATCATCAACTAATAATATTTAATATTTTCTTACAGACCAATAATAAAAGAGCTCAAGTACGACAATATTATAATTATGATAGATTGCTAAATTGATCAAATAAGGTCAGCTACAACATCAATGATTAGATTTTTATTCATGATACTTTATTGATAAATTATGTCCAAAACAAGACTTGCTTGCATTATTTTGGAATAGAAAACTCTTTCTTCGTTCCAAACTTAAATAAGTATATGAAGACGATTTCTTTATTCAGCAAACAAATTTGTCTCTATTGCCCACAAAAATGGAAAATGTTTGAGTGAACAGAATGCATTATTGGCAACACCAATGGGAACCAGGAGAGATATCTTGATTATTTTATTTCATTTCGTTTTCGTTTTAGTTAAATGTTTCACAAAACAAAAATAATTAATATAAAGATGAGCATGAAATTCATAAATTGAGAAAGAGAATCTACGGCTCCTCACATCCATTGTAATTCCACATGAATTATTCATTCTTGAACCTTCTTGTACGTATCTCACACATGCGACTGTTTATTGTTTTTAAAGAAAAACGTATAGAAAAGTTAGGCTATTTTGTTGCCAATACCAAGCCCTATCAGTGATGAATGTTTATTTATTATAAGGCTCTGCAAGGTCCCGCAGTCTGTTTTTCGATATACAATCTGCACCACAACTTGCATTTACAGCATTATAGTATAGTATATGACTGCACCAAAGGTTGTTCTTGTTGGCTAAACTTTCACCTAGGAAAGGCTATTTTCTGATGCTTAAGTGTCAAGTTGCTGGTATCAATATATTGTTAACTGTTAATTTTAGTACTATCGACAGAATGGACAAATATATCAAATCTTTGAGATGCTGTAGACGAGTCGACCTGCTTCTATCTCGTTGCATAGTTGTAAAGAAAAAAAAGTTGCAAAACCTATATAAATTGCATCCATGAAATGCCCAAACTCATTGTAATTACTTTATATATTTTGCTCCTTTTGATCAGGCCTGTGAAATTGCCTCAAACACCCGTTTTAATGAAATAACAGACATAGATTGATTTAACGAATTTACCTGTGGATTCATCACTCATAAAAAATAAAAATAAAAATAAAAAAAAATAAGTCAGGATCTATACAACTTGCTTATAACTAGAAATTTATTCCTTTGAGGAATCACCATTATTCACGAAATTCCCACAAACAGGCATGGTTCTAAACAACGAACCAGGAACCATTTAGAAACAAAAGTGAAATAAGGATATGAAATTGGTGGTAGTGAAAACTATGAATTTGAGAATATAATCAGAATTCGAATATAATTAGCAGCAGAAAGAGAAAACTAGAGAGTAAAAGCAGCAACAGTAGAGTAGGATTTTGAAACTTTGTTTTCAATTTCAATAATTATCTATGGATTTAAAATCCAAAGGGGATTGATCACTACAAGGTACTTCCAAGTTCCAAAAATAACACTTGCCCAGTTTCCCCATGTAAGCAACGAAAGCCACCCACTCCCATTATCCAAAAAGTCGCCCGCTAAAAGAAAACGCCGAGATAAAAAGAAAGAGAGGGAGCTATAAAAACACGTTTTTGACATGTTGGGTTCGGATTTCACGTCTACAAAGCCACCACGGTGGTTTCGCCCTTGGTGGCGGCGGCGATTTGAGAACCAGACGGTGGAGGAGCCACGACTTGCTTCTTCGACGCCGTCACAAACTTCTCTTTTCTCTCGTCCTGGTTCATCTGGTGCTGACGACACTCCAGGCTGCAGAAAGCGCTATCACCCCTACAAATTAAAAAAAAAAAAAAAAAAAAAAAAAAAAAACAAAAAAAAAAAAAAAAAAAAAAAAAAAAACATACAAAAAAAAAAAAAAAAAAAAAAAAAAAAAAAAAAAAAATGAAAAAAAAAAAAAAAAAAAAAAAAAAAACCATTCCAATTATTCAAATAAAAATAAGCAGAAGAAATTCAGAATTGATAAATAAAAAAATTATGGAGTTAACGAGAACAGTTGGGAATGCAACAGAATTAAACCTGTACATGTAGATGTCTCGACCGGGTGCGAGACAGCTTTTGCAGAGGGCACACGCGCGCAGGAAGTGAGGTGTGTCTACCAAATCCGAAGAATGTCTTCTGAAAATTTTGGGTGTCAACGCGCCGCCATCAGCGCCGCCACTAGCACCTGATCTCCGCTGAACGGCTGCATCGGCGGCGGCGGCGTTCAGATCCAACGTTATTTCGGACATGCTGGTGGTTCTCTTCATTGGAGGACGAGGTCTCTTACCCAGTAACATCTTAGGTAATTTCGATGTGGTCTCTCTCTCTAAGGTTTTGGTTTGGTTTGAGAAGTGAAGAAGAAGAGAGAAGTGAGTGAAGGAGGGTGAAGGTGAAAACAGTGGTGCGTTGGGGAGATAAATAAATAAAAACAAGAGCCTGAAACCGAGGAGTGAACCAACGCCGTTGATTTTTATGTGACGATCTTCATTATTTATCAATCTTCGTTAGCGAGAAGGGAAATCTCACGTCAAGACGCTCTTTTCAATTCAAGTAAACTAGTAAGGTCTGTTTCTGTATCAGTTAATTTAAAGTTGAACCCAAAAAAGGAAAAAAACTGATTACAAAATTAAAAGCCAAGAATAAAATTAAAAGTTCAATTAATATTCATTAATTATTACTTAACTTTATTTTCTCATGAAAAATACATTCAATGGGCAACTTTTTTAATTATTTAAGTAAATTTACATGATATGAGCTGTATAAATTTACTTTTAATGATATATATTAAATAATGGTTAGATACTACTATATAGATATTAAATTCAATGGGTTTTTTTTTTTTTTCAAATCATAAAGAAACATTGATAGGTGCTTTTAAACTTTCATCTTTGAATGTGAAAATTCATATAGACATATTTTGCTTTTCTAAATTCATTCCCTCCACAAAGAAAACATATCAAGAACAATAAATATTTATGGACAATGAAAGATGTACAAGGCAAATCATGAATATAAGAAACACAAATAATCATTTTGATGAACACATTTCTATTTCTAATCAATAATAAATATACCTGAAAAATAAAATGGTATCCTATATATATTTTACCCTTTTGGTTTATTTTTACTTTACTCAATTTAATCTTCCTTCCATTTCTCTTTAAATTGACCAATTTTTTTTTCTCATTTTAATAAATTTCAAGGTCGGTACCCTTATACCAAAGGCAAAATTAGTAATCTTGTTCACATTCTTACCAATAAAATAATGGACTAAAAAGGTATGGAGCAACGATAGCTTTTTTTTTTTTTATATTTTTTTCCTTATATGAAATAAGAAAAATGAACAATTAACATCAAATAGTTACCAACTAACAAGTTCATCTAGCTTAAGCACTAATTATTACTTGTATGACATTTTAATAATTTAATTTTGCTCTTAAAAACTCACTATAGAATCGATGTGGTGATACCGAGTTTAGGTTTCTACAAGATATATTTAAATATGCGTGATTCGATTATGAATAAAAGAAAATTCTTCACTTACAAAATTGTAATGTCTCTTTTATATAGGGAAAACATTCTAGAATGCATAATAATTTGAAGTTAAAGTTTTTGCTACTCCTATCTTACACATTTATTTTACATTCATAAAATCAAATTTTTAAAATATCATTTACTAGCTTGTCTTACTAATTCATTTTTCTCTCAAATTAAAATTAACTCTTTAAACATTTGAATTTCTAATATTTTTACTAATATAGATAAAATTCATAATTAGAGATATTATTAAAAATCTCTAATCATATCTTGTCATCAGAATTATAATATTTTGTTTATGCAAATAAAAATATACTTCTGTTTAATTAAATTTTATTATATTTTATTTTACATATAAAATTAAATGAGTCTGACTTTTTTATCAAACAAAAACTTAAATAACTATAAATTTTAAAATAAAATAAAAATAAGTGTATAGTTTGAATAAACATATTGAGTTGTCAATTATCGTACCTACTGCATCGATAGTATAACATTTTTATTATATTTCTTTAAATTATTAAATGAAATTTTAAAGTGAGAGACTTAATTCAAATAGTTAAGATCTATAAAAAAAAATTCTGTCAATAATTAAATCACACATAATTATACTATGAGAACTAAAATTAAAACTTTAATTTAGTTTTCCTTTTCAGTGCCAAATAGGGATTTGGATACTTTCGAGTCTTAAAGACAGATGTCACTTTTCCTGACTGTTATTGGCTACCCGAAGGTCCACGTCACTATTCAAATACTGAAATAAATTTCTAGATCTTTCTATCAATGAGTTTAATCATTTTCACAATTATTTAAGTGAAAAATATTGCATGACCAAAAACACACACACATATATATATATATATATATATATATGTGTGTTTTTTTCCCTTTTTAATTAATATACTAATATAGATATTAAATTAATTCTTACATAAAAATTTAGCACTTTAACTTTAACTTTGAGAAGCTTATACAACTGGATGGGTTATACTATTATAATAACCAATATGATTAGTTATTTTCCGGTTTTTTTAAATTATTATCATCGATTATTAGAGGATATCAATAAATGATATTTTTATAATGAATATATACTTTTGAATTCCTTTTTCAGTAATATAATAATTATTAATTAATTTTGTTATTGTAACACTCCACAAAATTAAAGCTTCTACTATGACCGCTAAAGTATTATCATCATATCTATCTCACAATATTCCATAGTTAACATACATCAAAATTACATAATAAAGCTAAACTGAAATTTCAAAACATATTTACAATATCATATATAAGTTCTTTTTTTCAAAATAATCCACTATTCCTAACAGCATCCTTCAATCTAGATGATCTCCCAAAGATCCATCTGCAGCACTATCTGCTCCCGTATCAAGACACGATCATCACAGATAGAAAATCAAACACAATACAACCAAAGAAAAGGGTAAGTTAACCAAATTTTAACAAATCAAAAACATTCAATTTCATGTATCATCACAATAAAAGAATCTAACACACTACAAACATGACTCTACTTCCGGAAGACTCGTGCATTGAATAGATCCCGAGATATGCACCTGTCATACATCTCCAAACTGTGAATCCACACAGCCCCCACACAAATGAATCATCAATCATGTATGACAGGGTTAGTCCCCCTGAGAC
>Ga0209700_106944_pt1 | contig 16730 bp, 11 predicted proteins | sample SiratroredBW_FD_187528 | JGI IMG/M metagenome (GOLD analysis project Ga0209700, IMG submission 187528) | Root nodule microbial communities of legume samples collected from California, USA - Siratro red BW (SPAdes) (version 2) | ecosystem: Host-associated > Plants > Roots > Nodule | place: USA...
GAGTGTAGTTTCATCCTTAGGAGATATTAACAGGGCCTGTGGGGCCAGTTGTGTTTTCATTACTTTATAATAGAGACGATATATTATTGTGATGGGGATTGCCCTAGGATTCCAATCATCTTCTTTCATTTTAATATCTAAGAAGACATTATAATTTGTTTCATGAAAACTTTTTAGGGATACTGAATAATTTGGATAATTGTTAATATAGACTGATCCTTCGTGGAGGTTGGTTTCAAATATGGCCAAAATCTGATCACTTAATTGTTTAGGCCTATTATCTCTTAGAACTGCAAATAAAGGGGTATCGATCCCTTGTCTGAACAATGGTTTAATTGCAATCTGGATAGACCCGATATGCAAATATTTATAATCTTTTATATGTTCGGCAATAAGTTGCCGAGATATTAGAGGGATAGACTCTTGAGTTTGTTTTATGTCGATTTCTTTTTCAACTGTTTTAATGACATATTCTCCTTTGAACATGTCAGTGATTTTAGTTTTATAAAGGGAGGAAATTTCTAATTTAGGGAGTTTCCATCTATTAAGTTGAGATTCAATTTCGGGAATTCTTAGTTCATGGTGTATTATGTGACTGTTACTTTCTCCACTAGATTCTCCTAGCTCTTCTTCCTTTTCTTTTCCTTTAGATAACATTTTAATTAGCCTAGACATGACTTCACTTGTTTTAGGTCTTGGACCGGGACCACCTAGGGACTTACTACCGGGAACACCCTTACTCTGCCCTTTCCGGCTGACCAACGTTCCTCACTAAAGACAAATTTATCATATTTTCAACTAATTAAATTGTTATATAAAAAATTGGAGCAGAAAGAATTACAGCAAAATATAGTACAGAAAATAACTGAACACATAAAACGCCCCTGTACCTCTATATCTACTTTTACCAGATGCCACCGGCGGCAGAGCCGCACTGATGGCTCTGATACCAGTTGATATAGAGATACAGGGGCGTTTTATGTGTTTTTCAATATGTATGGTTTTTCAATTCTTTAAAACCATTATCTTTTCAAAATCTAGATCCTCTAACTTTTCTATAGAAATAATTGACTTTTTTTTTACCCTTTTTCTCTATTGAAGTCATGGACAAGGAGGCACCTAACACTATTTTTTGCAAGTTATTATAAAATTATTTATATTAAACTTAATAATTGAAATATCTATCTATATATATATAATTCACATAAAATACACGATATTAGAAGATACAATTCATAATTCCTAAATTCATAATTCCTAAAGTGGTGGAATATGAATAATTTGTAATACATGTAAGTTGTGTTTGCCATGATGTTTTGAGTAATTTGAAATAAAATTGATGGGTTTGAAAAGCTACATTATTCTAGAAACATAATCTAATAAAGTTCAAAGTAGTATTGAGGAATAAAAATGGTAAAAAGAGAAAAAGTCCAAAAAATGGAAACACTAGAAAGAAAAGTCAGGGAAAACATGAGCAGTTTCCAGCGAGGGGCTTAGAGCTGCATGTATCCTTTGCAATCACCAAGGGACCCTTCATCCAACTCAACCACCGCTACAGAATCATCAATTTTCTTTCCCCTTAAACCATAATCCACCAAATCTCAAACAAATTTCGCATTTCAAGGTTCAGCAAAAGATAGAAATAGTTGTGGAAGAATAAGAAAGAAATTGAGAAAGCAAGAGAGAGAGTGTTACAGTGGAGGAAGTAGTGGCGAGAGAGAAATGCCAAGTGTGGCTGTCAAGCTCTACAGCGTGTTCTTCAAGTTCCTCTTGAAGCACCGTTTGCAGAACCGGATCCAAACCTCTTCACAACACTCCGACCCGTTTGGTGTTACCACCCGACCCGAAGAGTCTGTTGCCGCTGCTAATCCATCTTTCACCGAGGGCGTCGCCACCAAAGACATCCACATCGACCCCTTAACCTCTCTCTCCATCCGAATCTTCCTCCCCGAATCGGCCCTCACCTCTCCCGAGCCACATTCCAAACCTAAGACTCGCTCTAATCTCGACCCTCAGCCTCGATCCGCGCGCCTCGAGTCGATTGCACGGAGGAAGAGCTATGGGCCGCCGCTCGTCGAGGAGCGCCGGAGCAACAGCTTCGGAGGGGTCTCCGGCGTGGAGGGTTTGAACCTGATGACAGACGGCGCGTACAGGGGCTACTCGCCGCAGTCTGGAGCGCAGGGGGAGCGGCGGAGGCTGCCTGTGGTCCTGCAGTTCCACGGCGGGGGGTGGGTTAGCGGAGGGAGCGATTCGGTGGCGAACGATGTTTTCTGCCGGCGGATCGCGGAGTTATGTGATGTGATAGTGATTGCGGTGGGGTACCGGCTGGCACCGGAGAACCGGTACCCGGCGGCGTTCGAGGACGGCGTGAAGGTGCTGAATTGGTTGGCGAAGCAGGCGAATTTGGCGGAATGTAGCAGGTCGATGGGAGGTGGGAGGAGTGGAGGGCATGGTAGGGATAGTGGTGGTGGGGAGTTCAAGAAATCGGATGCTCATAAGCATATTGTTGATTCCTTTGGGGCTTCTGTGGTTGAGCCTTGGCTGGCTGCTCACGCTGATCCTTCAAGGTTGTTACTATTTCATGATGATTGTGTTTTATTTATTTGGTTACTATTATGTGAGTTATGGTTGTCTGATTGATGACTTATGGATTTAGGTTGAGATTTGATCTTTACTGGTTCTTGTTCTTGATTTGTTATTCGACTGCATTTTGTTGTTGTTGTTGTTTAGTGTGTGTGTGTGTGCAAACATTTCCATTGCCTCTTTGATATAGAGATAGTAATGTCAAGGATCCTGAATTGGGGAGGGAGAGTTCACCAATGAAATAGGCAGGGACTGGTTTAAGCTGAACTCCAAATTTTATGTTAATTACTAAGTGGCAATGGATTTGATTCATCTGAATTATAAACTATATATGGTTGGATAAAATCTAGGACTTAAGATGAGAGTTTTCTTGTGACAGTGTTACATTTTATGGATGTTTTAGATTTAGGGCAAGATGTTTTTAACTTTTTTTTACTGATTCAATAGTTCCCGAATTTCCATCTCAAATGTGGTCTATGTCTAACTTTAGCTGTGTAAATCACATTTTGGTTCACATTCTGGTTACAAACATATAGATCTGGTTGGCTGAAACATACTAGAGAGAATGGATTTCTCTAATATTGTTTATACGTTTATACTAGCATTATGTGTCCATAGGTCACTTATAATATGTATTATGGAAAGTACAAACACATAGAAAGAGAGGTCATAAAGTGATGACTGATGGTGGCATGCCAAGTATTCATATTCTGGAGAGGTTACTTGTTGGCTGAAACCAGTCATTCTGCATAACTGTTAAAGGAATTAGAGGGAGGCTTTTGTTTTGTTAAAATCGGACTTGTAGACATGTAGCGCTTGAGCAAAATTTTGAGGATGTTTTTCTCCTAAAATTTCTTTTATTCTTTCCTGCTGTCTGATGGTTTGTTATTGTCAGTATCGAATTTCCGTTTTCCTATAGTGATGGAAGCCTCGTGCACTAAGATGCTCTTCTAAACTAATCTTTCAGTTGTTGGCCACCCTATCTAAACTATATCTTCTGCACTAAACGATTGTATATCTTCCTTTGATAAAACCCAAATTAAAATTGATGAAGCTTGGTTATGGAATCTTTGACTATTTATAATCAAATATCTTAATTTTTGTTTTTCTCTCCAAAATAGTTCTTTCCAAATAATAATCACTATTAATCGGAAGGAAGATTTGGGTATTGTTAAACATGATAATTGAGAATATGATTTTTTTACAAAGTCTCTAGCTATTAACTCCTCCAGGCATGTTGAACATAATGGGATACATTACCTTTTTAAAGGGAAATTTTCTAATATTCTGTCTATGTAATACTCTAGGTAGCTTTATAACAATTCATATATAATTTGGTAATATTTTATTTTTGACGCAATGGCTTGTATTTGTACGGCTATATGGTTGCATTTCCACCTGTTGCATTCTGAGTGGAGTGGTGTAATTCTGAGAGTAACTAAGAATCTCCTCTACAAGGGCACTTGTGTGTGTGCATTGGGAGTTAACAATTTTGTACATGTTCTTTTGTATTGTTGGTCACACTAATTTCTTCCTGATATGCTTCCTTTGAATCCAGCTGTCAGACAGTCCTTGTGGAGTAATGTATTTCCCCCTTTTCAGTGCTTAATATTTTTGTGTTTTTTAATGTTGAAACAGATGTGTTCTTCTTGGGGCAAGTTGTGGTGCCAATATTGCAGACTATGTAGCTCGTAAAGCTGTGGAAGGAGGCAAACTTCTGGACCCTGTCAAGGTGGTAGCGCAGGTTCTAATGTATCCATTTTTCATAGGAGGTGTTCCCACTCGGTCTGAAATAAAGTTGGCAAACTCTTACTTTTATGACAAGGCCATGTGTACGGTTGCATGGAAACTTTTCCTACCCGAGGGGGAATTTAGTTTGGACCATCCAGCTGCTAATCCCCTTGTCCCGGGCCGTGGTCCTCCTTTAAAGTTGATGCCTCCAACATTGACAGTTGTGGCCGAACTTGACTGGATGAGGGATCGTGCCATTGCATACTCAGAGGAGCTCCGGAAGGTGAATGTGGATGCACCTGTTCTTGAGTATAAGGATGCTGTACATGAATTTGCAACACTTGATGTCCTTCTCAAAAGCCCTCAGGCCCAGGTTTGTGCTGAGGATATAGCCATATGGGTGAAGAAATATATTTCTCTTCGGGGTCATGAATTCTCATATTGAGTAGGATATAGCAGATTCAGATGACGATTGGCAGGAAGATGTTTACACCTCATGGGACCTGTGATATATTATTTGATTGGTTTTGATTCTTGATAAGGTGTTTGATGTTGACTGGTTCCATGTTCATACAACCTGGCCAGTTTATTATTTTTTGGTTTGTAAAATAGAGTTGTCCGAGTAGGATTAGTTGAGCCATCAAGATGCATTCACCACGTACATACTGCACTTGACCATTCTTGTGCCATTTTCCCTGTGTATTATGATGTCTTCTTTGTCACTAAAAAAAGTGTAAAATTTAAAGGAACCATATTAAGTGTGAGGATATGGTATCCAATTCATTACCCAATCTAAGATCCCGAATGGTGTGAGGGTATGTTCAACTGGCTATACTGAACCTCAAAACTCTTGGTGTTATAAATTTCATTGATTTTTATAGCTGTGTCCGTTATATTACTGATTTAAATGAACTAATATTCAAACAGGGCTCTGTCCATTGAGAACTGTTCTCCTTATTGTTGGGATCTTCGTTACCACAAACTGCGCAGAGTTGGATACTGGCTTCTCCGGTTTCACAACTAAATGGGGAGAATTTGCACAAGAGATGTGAAATTCAGAAGCTATCTTAAAACATGCACTCCGTGGAAGCATTAAATCTTATTCAGAATGCTTACTATCGCCCCATAATTGTAGCAATAATATGGGTCATATTCAGTTGATCTTCTAAAGTGATTGGGAGGTGTGTCTCTTTCACATGCTGCATGAAGGGGATACATATGGACAACAGACATTTCAGCAGATCCCCGAATAAATAGTTTCTGATCAATGAATTTATGATCGAAAATTAGTTTGTGGTGATTGAGATAGAAAACAAATTGATGATACAAAAATAAATAAATTCGTGATTTTATTTTTTGTCCAACAAGTTGAAAACATTTTCAATTTGAATGGATTGAAGATACAAAACGAATACTCTCTTGAGATTAATAATTATGAATGTTGATAGAAGAATTTAATTCGGATAATACTATTTTTTAATTATATTTTTATAGAAGATGTTTCATTAAAAGAAAGATCAGTTTTTATATGAAAGCTGTTATTAGAAGAAAATAAGTATGAAAATAATGATTAAAATAGTAGAAAACTGGAATTAAAAAAGAAAAAGTATTTTAAATAAAAATCTAATGAAAACTCTTTATTAAAATGGGAAATGTAAATATTAAATAAAAATTTAAACTAGAAAAGAGAGGAGAAAAAATAACAACAAATGTATTTGAAAATTTAAGTAAGAAATGCAAGCAAAGCCGATACAAGCACTATTGTTTATTTTGCCTTTCTCATTTTAGACTTATTCATATTCAAATTACTTAAAGTTTATTGCATTAATATTCAAAAATATATTCTAAAATGCATAATTTATTATATTGTGCATGCTTGAATGTTTTAAAATAAGTTATAGATTGTAAACTCTAAAAACTTCTAAAATCATCCAATTCGGCATAAACTAGAAAAGCTACAATAATGAAGAAAATTCAAAAAATAATATCTTCAAGTGATGCGGCGGCACAACAGGCTCCAAAGCGATTTTTCGAAGGATAACACTATTCTGACATAGCTTCCCACAGAGAAATACAAGGACAACAAAACAAATGAAAATTGCACGTTGAAGAAAGAAGACAAAGTGGGAGGAAAAGAAAAATATAGGGTTGTTTTTTAATATAAATATGAAGTGTGGGTATTTGTTACATTTCACCAACGCATGGATATTGGAGCTACAAACCATGGGGTGCAACTTGTAATAGCCTTACATAAATTATTTATTCCCTTTAAAAAATTATATTAAATTCTTATATAGATAACTTTCAAATGTTATTTTCCTATGTGATACTTAGACAATGTTTTCTCCAAAGTTCACTCTTTATGATTGCTAGAGTATGTTTTGTCGAAAGCTCACTCTTCATGAATTGTCAAACTCTATCAATTTGCATTATATATAACTCTCATTTTGGATATTCGTATTTTTTTAAGTATATAACCGACTTTCGATATTTAGACAAAAACTTCCGGATCTAACTTTACTTAGAAAACACAATATAATTTTTACTTGTTACATTTTCGATGAAATTTGTTGCCTCTAGCATGTACTTACCAAGTCTCAGTGGCTAAGTTGTAGCTTCTCTGTCTGTTTTGTCTGTTTTGCTGGAATTTACATTTGTAGTAGAGCAAGCCATTGTTAAATGTTGTGCAGAAAATAGTTATAGTTTTCCATATTTGCCAAGGAATATTTAAGTTGAGATTAAAATATATTTTTGGTACCAAGTTATCGATGTAGTGAAGTTCTAAGACAGATGTGCAGGCCTATGCTCCCTCACTAAGCGGACTTGCGACATAACATTCATCATATTTTTGTCGTTGGCATATGTGGCATGACTCCAATATAAATATACTATTCTCATACAATGAACCTCGGAGTCATTATCCCTAATATATTGAAGGGATTGCCCCAAACTCATTCTATTGGTGTGTTTGAACACGTTAAACAAGAAGTAGTCTTCACTCTATTTTTCCATTTGATGTGGAAAAGCAGATATATATGCATGGGGAAGCCGAATCACGATGAGATGTTCTCCCAGAGTGAAGTGTTTATGCTGGTTATAAGCATCTTCGCGCTAAAGTCATGTTTGGCCTTTGGCCTCAGTATTGGAAGCACTTTGAGGGTAGGGTAGCCACTGTTCTATGTGTGCTCAGATTGATCATAAGATTTTCTGGGCGTATAAGTGGTACCTCTGTTTACTGTTGTGGAACCTAAGTTCAAAGGCTTAGATGAATCTTTGGTTGTGGAAAAGTTGTTGCTACTTTAGAAGCAATCTTGAAAAACAAAGTTATGTGATTTGATAACAAAATACAAATATTTGGATCTCTTTTCTTCTCAGTGTTGTGATGGGTTGTACATTATGATCTCTAGAATGGTTTTTGTATTAAAAAGTTAATAAACATGTACTTGGTTAATCCGAGAAGTTCTTTGGACGTCAAATTTATGAAGCAACTAAATTAGTTGGGTTTTGTATGGTTTTTATGCAAATTTCGGTTGCAAAAGAGGTGTTCGGTCGGTACTTGTGTCAAGAGGAGTCAACGTAATGGTAACCAAATATTTGAAAAAGAATATAGGAGTAGATTATTAAGAAATACTATAAAATATAAAAGAAAATTTTAAGAAAATTATGTTTTAAATTAAATTTAGATTCCAGAGTTAAAATTAATGTAATTTTAAAATATCAAAATTAAACTATTTATTAATTATTTGATTTTTTTAAAAAGAAAATATTTATAAGAATACTTATTTGGGTCAATAAAAATTGATTTTATTTCTAAATATTTCCATTTACAATTATGTAACTCTTTGGATAAAAATATTTTGTTTGTTGGTTGACATTTTTTAAATGTTTTTATGAGTATTGTATATTAAAAATGTTCCTTTTTAAATAAATTCAAAGCTCAAGATTATAATTGATAAATTTTAACATTGTTATATGAATAAAAATATAATATATTAAAATATATATAATAATAGATTACGTTATATATATATATATATATATATATATATATATATATATAATCGATTAGGTCAAAGTGTAATCGATTATATATATAATGAACTACATATTTTATATATATATATTTGATTAACGATTATATAAATTTTTATAATTATTTATAAAAAAGTATTTTATTAATTTTTTTAAAATTTTTAGTTTATAATAAATTAATTATTATATATTTTTAATTATTTATTATTTTAAAATAAAATTAATTATATTTTATTTAATTATATTTAAATTAAATATTTTTGGTTAGAAAATAAATATTTCTTCGCAAATCTTCGTATAAAGGAAGGAAAAGTTTGGAAGAATTTTTTTTGTTTTTTATGTTTTATTTTATTGTTTTTTCAATTTCACGCTTCTTTTTCGCTCGTCGTGTGTCTCTATAGTTGAAAACAAACACAGCAAACAATGTCCATATAATATTTATATAGTTTCAATTAGAATGAATGTTAAAATAATAATTTCAATTGAATTGGTGCTGTGTATTTGATAAATATCGATTTTTTTTTATCATTTTATTTAATTTGAGTATTTTATTTACAATATTTTTTCTAAAATAAAACTTTCATTAAATTAAAAATTCATAATGTTTGTTTTAGAGAGAGAAGTTATTTGAATTTTATGACTCAATTGCATATGTAAGAGAAGAAGTTAGAAATTAGTAATCTGCTAAGAGAAATCTAGCTGCTGAGTGGCATCAAGGAGAGAAAAACAATTGATAATTTCTACTCTTTCGGTGTGTTTGCATATGCAGTTCGACAATAGTAAGAAATGGATTTACAGGATGTGTATCGGTTTATTTTTGCTGATTTGAAAAGAGATGCGAGTGAAGAAATGAGGGGCGAAGGGCAAAGAGCGTATCTGCAAAAGGAAGAGATTTGAAGGGAAAGTCACGTGTAAATTTGCATTGCTGTCCTCTTTCACTGCCTAGTGTCATTCACTCACTCATGCATTTATTTTATTATCTTTTCAGTGTGCTTTCGCATGCAAAGAAACTGAGAACCCGAGAGAGTCTGAAACACCTCTTAGAAGTTACTTTGTAGAGATTCCCATAATTTCACATAGATTCCCACGGAAAGCACTCATGTCAGCGTTGACGGTTTAAAATGAATTTGAATCTTTGGTTATAAATTGTGCTCTGCATCCAATGGAGTATCAAATTGTAAGTGGCCTTGTTCATCGTCGAAAGTGAGTGGTGGGTGTTGGTGTAGGAAGTGTCACCGGTGGGTGCTAGTGCAGGAAGCATTCGTGGTGCTGGTGCTGGTACAAGAAGGAAGCGTTGTTAGTGATTTGCTAGTGCTGGTGCAGGGCTGTTCGTGGTGTGTTTGTGGTAGTTCCGGAAGTGTGGTGATAGTGCTGGAAGCGTGATAGTGGCACCGGAAGTACAGCAAGCACGGTGCTGTATACGAAAATTCCAGATTTAATGTCTTACCTGTGTGGCTCTATTTTATAACTATAATCAATTACTGTAGTTTATAATTGATTACAATTATAATATTTTTTTTATACTTAAGTTAGTTTTATATATTGTATTAAGGCCATTGTAGTTTATTTAAGATTACTATATATATATATATATATATATATATATATATATATATATATATATTTTTGTGCTCATGACTGTTTTAGAAGATATAGAAATAATATTAATTTAAAATATTTTTTAATTTTAAATATTATTATATGTATTTAGACCTAATTCGATTATTTAATCATTTAACATGTTAGATTTATTATAATTACAGATGATGTTTTAGTTATTATTTATTTCAATTAAAAATTTAAATTAAGTAGTTATTTATTTTTATTTATTACAAATAATTGTTTCATTTCACTCTATATTAAAATTAATTAGGATTTGAATTAATTTAGTAATTATAAATACATTCTATAATTAATTTTTGAATTATGAATAAGTTAAAAAAGTAGTTGTGCTTATAATTTAATTGAACTTAAGAATTTAGAAACAATCTTTATTTAGTTAAATAACTTTTAGTATGAATAAATTTAATTTTGTATTGAATTTTATATAAGTTTGTTAAATAACTTTTTTATATGAATGAATTTAATTTTGTATTAAATTTTATTTAAGTTTATTATACGTTTAGATTATTATATAGGTCTTTTATAATATTTATGTTTTCTGAGTGGTTTTTTATAAGATATTTAGGAGTTATAATAATTATTTATGTGAATGAAAATTAATATTGTATTAAATGTTATTTAAGTTTGTTATCGGTTTAGGTTATTATATAAATTGTTTTACAATATTTATGTGTGTGAGTATCTTTTTATAGGATATTTAGTAATTATAAATACGTAATTAATTTTGAATGTAAATAATTTAAGATATAGTTGTTTGTATAATTTAATTCAATTAAAAATATTTAAGAACTTAGAAATATGTGAATAATATTTTATATAATAAATTTAGTTTTGTATTAATTATTATTTAAATTTATTATAGGTTTAGATTATTATATAGATTTTTTATAATATCTACGTGAGTATATTTTGTATTGAATATATTTAAGAATTATAGATGCGTTTTATTATTATAATTAATTTTGAATTAAAAATATTTAATAATTTAGAAAAAAATTATTTAGTTGAATAATTTTTATTAAAATGAATTTAATTTTGTATTAAATTTTATTTAAGTTTGTTATAAGTTTAGGTTATTATATAGGTTTTTCATAATATTTATGTGTGAGATTATTTTTTTGTGGGTGTCAGGAGTTATAATAAACTTTTACATGAATGAAATTAATTTTATATTAAATATTAATGTTACAGATTTAGGTTATAACATATTTTATTTTTTTTACAGTACTTACGTGTTGCAGTATTTCTAATATAGGGTAAATAGTAATTATAAGAATTAATTTTGAATCATTTAAAAAATAATTATGTGTATAATTTAATTGAATTAAAAATCTTTAAAAGCTTAAAAAAAATCTTAATTTAGTTGAATAATATTTTATACGAATTAATTATTCATAATTTAAAAAATGGTTATATGTATAATTTAATTAAATTATAAATATTTAAGAACTAAGAAACATTTTTTATTTAATTCAATAATTTTTTATTTATATGAATGTAATTTTGTATTAAATTTTATTTAAGTTTATTATAAGTTTATGTTATTATATAGATTTTTGACCGTATTGATATGTCATTATTTCTTGTAGAAGATAATTAGTATAAGTGCGTTTGTAATTAATTTAGAATAATTTAAAAATTTGTTGTATAGGTTATTAAATTGAATTAAACGTATTAAAGAATTGGAAGTAATATTTATTCAGTTGAATAATATTTTATAGGAATGAATTTAATTTTGTATTAAATATTATTTAAGTTTGTTACATGTTTGGGTTATTATAGAGGTTTTTTTTTATCATATTTACATGTGTGAGTATTTGTTTTATAGGGTATTTATGAGTTATAATTTATATTTATAACTTGTTGTATCATGTCAGAATGAATGAAAATAATTTATTATGATTTTCTATGTGGAAATATAATTTTGACATGGATAACAATAAGGAGTGGTATGTGTTTTTTAAAGAGACGGACATGGGTAATGATGGTGTGGACATGAAAATTATTTCACACCTAGAAGAACATTTAAAATTTCAAACTGAAGTGGCTGCCATGATGATTCTTACTGTCGTAGCGTGGGGCAGAGAATGCATTTAATTTGTCAAATGGGTGGATAAACAGTCTGACAGAGTTAGTACCCTAGAAAGAACGTTGACGACAGGAGTTAATGTCATACTTGGTCCACACCGAGTGATGTCGTGACATTATTCGAATGGGTCCGGAAGCATTCATTCATTTGTGTCAATGATTAAGGGAAACTGGGTATGTGAAGGATGCATTTCGATCAACAGTGGAGAGACAAGTGGCAAAATTTCTTCACATCATTGGACATAACGTGAAGAACCAAACTATTTTGTTTTTTTTCATCGGTCTGGTGAAACAGTTTCCCGTCATTTTGATAATGTATTAAATGCAATATTGACGTTAGAGGAAGAGTTCTTAAAGCAACCTTCTAAAAGCGAAGTTCAACCTTATGTCTTTAACAATAATAGATTTTACCCATACTTTAAGGTACCAATCTATTATGAATGTATCACTAGATAACTTCAATCAATTGTTAAACTAAATCTTATTGTTCATATTAGGATTGCTTAGGGGCTATAGATGGTACTCATGTACGAGTTAAAGTCCCTCGATCGGATGCTTCTTGTTTTCATAGAAGAAAAGATTAGACAACACAAAATGTATTTGTAGCTTGTGATTTCAACATGAAATTCACATATGTTCTAGCTAGGTGGGAAGGAACAACATCTGATTCGAGGATTTTGAAGGATGCACTTATACGAGAGGATCCGTTGGTGATACCTGAAGGTGAGTTGGAGGTCAACATTTGGCCAACTATATGTAAAGTACTAAGTTAGTTGTTGCTTGTAACGAGTATAATTTCAATCATTGTAGGAAAATACTACCTCGGCGATGATGGTTTTATGTTAAAGTCGCAGATTATGACCCTATATTGTGGTGTTAGATACCATCTAAAAGAGTACTCCAGAAGAGGTCCACAAAATGCATGAGAGTTCTTTAATCATCGTCATTCATCGTTTCGAAATGTAATTGAAGAACGTTTGATGTTTTGAAGAAACGTTTCCCAATTATAGGCAGTGGAACAAAACCGTATTACTCGTTGGATACAATGACAAAAATAATTCTAGCATGTTGTATTCTTCACAACTTTCTTTGCGGAGTGGACAACAATCAGGCGATACTTGATGAAGTTGATAGGGAGTTGATAGAACAAGACGTCGAACCATCTGTGTCCCACTCTCGTGAGGATGGTTATAGGTTAGGTTCACAAATTAGAGACCGTATAAGTAATGAAATGTGGATGAATTATCAGAACAATTAAGATGTTGTAATAACTTGTATTCGTAATGATAAATTTTCTTGCTTTTGGAATTAATCATTGCTTCATGATTCTATAATCCAATATTTATGTGTTGTGTTATGGTTGAATAAATGTCATTTGAAACAGGTACATTATGGATCATAGAAAAGGCATTGCTTCTGAGTCTTCTGCCAGTATCCGTGAGTTCACAAAGTGGACAACAGATATGAACTTTCGCCTTTTATCTGCTATGATAGACGAGGTACGTCTGGGCAATCGGGTGGATGGAAGTTGGACCACCCAAGCTTATAATAACATTGTCACAGCTCTCTTCCAGTTAGGGTGGGTAGGGATAACAAAAAATAATGTCAAGAATAGACATGTGGAGGCTTCATCTTGTATAGCTACGGCTTCATCTTCTGGAAGCAAACGACGCAGAGCTGTCAGGACACGTGGAGGGAAATCTCGACTTCGTGATGATGTTGGTCCTGGTTTTGAGATGGGTGGCGTTGAGGACTTGCTGAACCAGACACGATTTTTTAATGAACGGGACCAAATGATTCAATATGCGACTCAGTTATACGAGAGGAAAATTCATCCACCAAAGGTGATGAATTTGCCTTGGTTTAGAAAAGAAGGGTTTCAATTTCAAAACCATCTCCTATTTGCAAACATTTTTCATGCTCCAACATGCTTACTATGATGACTTGATGAATGTTTTCTATTCAAACCTCAAGACAACAGTAGATGGTAACCTTCAAAGTGAGGTTAGTAACAAAAAAAATAACTATTTCACCTTCTGATTGGATGCCTTTGACACACCTCCATTATGAAGGTTTGGAAGTCTCATATCCAAACATCCCTGAACACCTTAACTATGAACGTGAATCAACATTGAATTCAATGCTTAGACTCGAGTTTCAGAGTCAAGGTCTCAGGAATATAGCCAGCTTGACTGTTGATGATAGGCTACTCCATTACGTTTATGTCCATATATTAAGACAGCGGTCAACAAACTTTGTTAATTGCTTCAAGAAGACATTTTTAGGTTATGAGCCATCAAAAATAATATATTGATTAATTGGCCTCATTACATTATGCAGCACATGCTCAAATGCAAGGATAATAATATGGCTCTTCCGTACGCCATGCTCATTTCACACATATTCATTGTATTCAGCATCAACTTATCTCGTGAAAGATATGTGCACCTGGGTTGGACAAATTACTTTGGCAAAAAACATTGTACAAACTAAATATCTTTCATGTTAATGGTATGTGGCAATATGGGACGGCTGATGATGATAATGATGATGGTGATGACGAAGATGGTGAAGAGCCACCACAAGCGGGCGATCATGTTCAATAACTTGCACCCGAAGGACTAGTCCCCCAGTCCCCACCATGGTCAGTTGTTTGGTTTTCAAGAGTTGCAAGAAGGATTAAATAGCTTGAGGATTCACATCGATTAAAGATTGAATATTTTGAATATGCGCATGGATACCATGTTGGATCATTTGTAGACACATATGAACACCAGATTGGATCATTTGCACACTTATATGAACACTACACTTAATTATTTCCAAATGCATATGGACAGGCGATTTGAGGGAGTGGAACAGAGAATGGACAAGGTACAGAATCGAATTGAACGACTTGTGCAATAACATGTTATGATATTTTTATGAATGTGTCAATTTAATATTAGATGTATTATTATTTTAATGTTATTAACTATTTTTTATCCAATTGTATTATATTTATTTATTTTATGAAATTTAGAACTTTGTTCATATTTTTTAAAATAATATGTTTTCCTATTTATTTTGACAATACAATTTAAAAAAATTTGCATATATGAACAATTTCTTTTAATTTTAATTTTTATATCAAACTCACTTGACGAACCATATTGGAAATAATTTTCTTGTAGCATACTACAATATACGTATAATTTATTTTTACAATATACGTATATTTTTATATTCTTAGAAATTAAAAAAATATTTCATCAATGAAACCAAACAAATTACATAAATTTCATTTATTAATTTTAACTCAAACAACAAATATATAATTGTATATTTTCATCGATAACAAAAAAAATAATTCAATTACACCAAACAAATTAATTATATTTTATTTTAAATTATTTTTAAACTTAAAGGGTAAATTTGTAATCTTACCATTTTAATTTAAAAATATTAAAATATCTATCACACCTATCACATCATCACAAACTTTCACAAACTTTTGACTTAAATCTTACTATCTTTCCCTTAATCTAAACAACCAAACTTTCTACACAGTTTCCTCTCAAATCACCTCAAATCCACTCCTTCTAATCTACTCCCCAATCCAAACAATTCCTTAAAGATGAGTTGAGGCGAATAACATTAAAAATTTGTTTGTTTCTAAAAGCGTGGTGTACTTACCCGGTAATAACGTCAAATTCAACCGAATCTATTACAGCTCAGCTTACTATTAATTACGAGTTAATATTGTTTATTCTGATTAATTATGATTTATTATGATTAATTCTAATTGACCCCAATCGGTTACAAAATAGTAATTCGTGATTCTAAAGAGACAAAATCATTATGAGTAAATATACCGCTTTAAATGACAAGGTCCTCTAAATATGACCTAGGTCTACAGGGAGTATTATCTATTATCTATCTCATATTCTCAAAAAACACCTTTTTGTATTCTTACTGACTTGAGCGTTGGAGAGTCTTCTGCAGGTGGACCCCCATTCGGTTAACGTCTTCAACTCGGTTGCCGTCAATACCCCATTTTGTTCGACGTCTTCAACTCGGTTGCCGTTAATACCACCGCGAACGATCTCCTCTCAGGTCGGGTAAGAACATTTGGCGCCCATCGTGGGGCCAGGTAAAACTTTTCCTACCCCACATGACAACATTATTATTCTAAAGAATCATCATAATCCTTCTATCTCAATTCTACAATATCAAATTATATTATTTAGTTTATTGAGGGACATAAAACATAATGAGTATTGACAAGCATGAAAATTTTAGAATGGTGCATTATTAATATTTCATATAAGGGTTTACTGATATTATGTTACAATTGGTGACCAATTGATCATGGGTTCAAACTAAGCATAGCCTCTCTACGTTAAGGTACGACTACATACAATAACCCTTTCTTGTAACTTTGCACATAAAGGGATTCAAATTGCATGTTAATTATATATTTAGACACTAACCATATATTTTCATGTGATTTAGATGAAAATACAATTGAAAGAAATATTTTCTTATTAATTTTATATTTTGTAAATAGATTTCAAAGAAAAAAATAATCATCCATCTAATTCTTTAATCATAAGCTTAATATTATTTCAGCTTCATAGTAGAACTTTTGTTTGTAAACCTTTTTCAAATTATGTTTACAAAAAAAAAAAAAA
>Ga0209700_106947_pt1 | contig 16721 bp, 3 predicted proteins | sample SiratroredBW_FD_187528 | JGI IMG/M metagenome (GOLD analysis project Ga0209700, IMG submission 187528) | Root nodule microbial communities of legume samples collected from California, USA - Siratro red BW (SPAdes) (version 2) | ecosystem: Host-associated > Plants > Roots > Nodule | place: USA...
AGTTCTGAAGCAACCTATTCTAAAATTGACTTCATAACAATAAATCTTATTATCAAACGTTTTAAACAATTGAAAATGTATTAATTTTTTAACAATATATATATATATATATATATATATATATATGTTTTGATACATTCAAATTGTATTTTCCAAAAAATATGATGGTGTGGGATCATCATGTATGAACTTAGTAATATATTTTTTTTTTTTACTTTAACCATTATCTACAACTTTGAAAAGTTGAAACGCATAAACAAAACAGTCAAATCTTTCACATGTTCAAATCTTAAAAAACAATTCTCAAGATACAAAATAAGGACGTTAACATGGTTACAAAATAAAAGATTAAATTGGTATGTGTCAAAGCAGAAAATCTTAGTTCAGCAACTATCTTATCGAGTATAGACTTCAAATATATATAGGTATAATAGTAATAATAATAAATTATACACTAACAGTATAAAACAAATTTACATTACAATTTAATCATAAGCTATAACGTATAATAAATTATTGACTTTATATTGGTCCAAAGTCTATTTAAAGACTAATATTATACGCTAAGTATTTAAATGAGTAAAAATATTTAAGCATCTTGAAATTGAAATGTTACCTCATTATTACTTTTTTTTATTAATAAATTACTTAAGTAATTTTGATTGAAGATGCTCTAAATAATATGAAGATCCACGTGAAATGGGATGGACCCCTCCAACAAAGTCAATTTTTTTGTTCAATTTTCTGTACAAAATTAATATATTGAAGAATATAAGAGAATGAAGTTGGAGCATCGTAATCCAAAGTTATTAATATAATAATATAACCCCCTATTTAGGGCTACAGCATGTAAACAATTTTCGTAAAATTTATTATAGACGAGACAGCCAAACAGACAGATGACATGCCATGCCACCACCAATTGGTTCCTGAAAAAATATACCACAAGCAAAGTGCTTCTTATTTCTTCATAGACCCGCAAAAATATTTTATGTAGTAACATTTTACCTCAATGATGCTACTGTTGAAGGCACATTTTAGTCTTCAATATATATAATAAACTCTAATTAAAATTCAATTGCTTTGAATACAAATGGTAAAGCAGAGAATGGATCAATGAAAAGAGGAAGACGTTGTGTTTTTTTACTGAAGAATGAAGCTGTGAGAGAAGTTGGATGTGAGAAATCGTAAATGAGGAGTGCAGCAAGAATCACGATATTAAGAGAAAAGGTGATTCACGATCGGTGGGTGACGGTGACGGTGATGTTGAGGGTTAGGGTTAGGGTGTTATCACAACCACTTAAACAAGGTAAACAGAAGAGTGAAGAACCATTCACGGCACCATGACCTACTTCTAGGTGCCATAATAGGCAAATTGAAAAAAATAGGAAAAGTGCTAATTAAGTATAATAAATTTGTATAATCTAGTTTACATATTCGACTCTAACCAACTTTTGTGTCGTACATATGTAGCTAAATCTCTTCATAATTTTTAATAAAAATTAATATTATTTGTTTATACGTCATGTAGGCATTGGGTAAAGGGTGAGGTCTTAGAATAATCCGTACAAAATACGTTAAAAAGGAGACATTGTCTAGTAGTGTTGATAGTTATACTTGCGAATGTTAACAACAAACGACACAAGCAGAATACGGTAAAGAAAAGGTAAACGGTATACGGAGTAGTGAAAAAAATAAAAGAAGAGCCACGTCAGCGAAAACAGACATGAGAAACACGTGGCGTTATCTCCTTGGAGTTACAAAAATCGGCGGTTGCGTACGATAATAACACCACGATAAGTTACAAAATCCGGTGGATATGTTCCGATCTTCTTGTTCTGAAAATCGAAGTAGATAAGCTCGATGTGGTTGTAGTAAATCACCACACATCAAATTAAAATTTTATAAGTAACAATTAAATAAAAACATTTTTTTAAAAAATGGCATATTGAATAAGTGATAATGTTTAATTTAAAGCAAAAATATTACAGGATTTATTGAAATCGTGAGAATTAGGTGAAGGTATTATGAGAATGTTTATAAATTTTATCTTTGAAATAATTAGGGTGAGATATGAGACAAGAGGGACCCATTCTCGTAATTTCACGATCATAGGGCCTTATAATTAAAAGTTAAAAACCCTGAAACATTCCCAAGACGACGACGCATTAAAGCCACATCCACACCCAGATCGACCCACACACGCAAAAACATTTTTTTTTTTCTCTCTCTGCTATGGCTGTGTCTGACGCTGTAGTGAGTAACCTAACGGTGCTGTATGTGGCGGTGATCGTCTGCATCAAGGCGTACGGCTTCGTGTGCGGACGCAGCTTCGGCGGCGCCTTCGTGCTCCTCGTTTCCACTGCCACCGTCGCGCTCATTCTCGTCGCCACGCTCACCTGGGACGTCTCTCGGAAGGCCACGTATGCCTTCGCCGCCGATCACTCTCCGCCGCTGACGCCGCCGCACCACGCTCACGAGCCCTGCAAGGGCGGCATCTGCTGGCACGGCGTCGCCGTCCGCTCGCCGGCATCGCAGGTTCGCTTCAGACTCCCGCAGAATCTTCCTCACACAACTTTGTGATCAGTGAATTCCTCATCATCAACACAATATGCCAACAGAAAAAAGGGGTTTTGTTAATTACTTTTTTTTTTTGCCTTTTTCTTTTGTGGTTATTTTTTCTTTTCCTTTTTTCAATTAGTTAGGTTCAAATATATACATATATATAGAGAGAAAGAGAAAGTGTGGAAGTTAATTTTGTTGCTCCATTATAGATATAAAGTTCCTTATATGTGCATACCTTCTCTCGAGATAACCAAATTATATTTCTTTGTTTTTTTTTACTTTCCTTTTTTACCAAAAAAAGACGTGTATATCTTGTGATATATGATGATATGTAAATAGTGGTTGGAGGGTTTATGTGAATAAAATAAAAGGGTACTTTGATTTCTGCTGGTGTTGTTCTTCAGTATCAAAATAGTGCATTTCAAAATGTTTAGATTGATTGGAATTTTTGATGAAATGTTAACCATTTTTTAGTTTCTACATCAATGTTTATATCTATTAACATGTAAAAGGAATTTATATATTAAAAAATGAAGTTATTTTTGTGAAGGTGTTTTAGTAAATAACACATTTACAGTAGGAAAAATCTTAACACAGTGACATATGCTGAGATGAGACTGTTAGGGTTTGTGACTCTCATGTGAACGGTGAGGAAAAGAATATATGATGAAGAGGAAGAACTATGTCAGAGAGAGAAAAAAAAAGATGAAGGGTTGGTGAATATGGACTCATGTGTCTGGTACTTTCTGGAGTCATAATTTTTGGGTAAATTATAAATTTAAGAAAGAAAATCATTTTTTATGGTATGTAGATCTCTCTCGTAATTAATATACTAATATATAAGATTGTATATCTCTATTTATGAAAATTTATTCCTATTTTATTTGGATTTTCAATAAAAGTACTCATGGTACTTTTCTTAAATACTAATCCAGTACACCATGACACTGACGAGCACCAACTTGAAAATAGTATAATTTGAAATTTGATTTGCAAAAGTCAATTCTTGAATTAAATTTAAGCTAAATATTAAATTTGTTAAATAGAACAATTAAATTGGAGTTTGTTGTGATTCGATTAATTGATAATACGTCTGATATTATATATTGTAAAAAGATGGATAATATAATCGGTTCTAAAAAAAAAAAGATTAAAATGAGAATTTAATGTTGTATAAAGAAAATGTTAAAATTTCTTGACTTAGTACATGGGCAAATAATAGAAAGTAGAGGGTTAAAATTAGGAAAAGTGATTGAAAATAAATAACAATACATGTCTCATTGGTGTCATGGAAAATTCTAAAAGAAACATGAATATCGGACAACTATAATGTTATTAATTAAAGTAGCTAAATTTTATTTAAACTAAATTTATTAACCGGGTTTATAAAAGAATCGAACTATAATTTATATAATTAAATTTTTAATATAAAATAAATCTATGAAAGTATGCAAAAAATGGTCGATATTTTAAATCAAAACGAGTTAGAAAACCGAATAGACTTATTCATCGGTTTGAATTCAGTTTAACTTGTAAAAACTCAATTGAACTCAAGTCAAGTCTTGAATAAAATCTTTTTTTTACTGAGTTGAAAACATGAAACAAAATATTCAAATCTAGTTGAAGACATGAAAAAAAAGAAATTCAACTTAAGTCTAATTTTAAATAAATTAAACATTATTGAGTCGATTAAATTGAATTTTATTCTTACAACTAGGTATTTGGATTTTTTTTTTTTAAATATAACAATCTTGAGTAGAGTTATCTTCCCAATTTTAATTTTTATTCATGAAAATTGAACTCCCATCAGACACATTGATATTTAGAGGAGTTTATCGACTACTTCCTTCATGAATTGTTTCTGGACATAATGCAAATTAACATTCTATGTTCATGAATAAGGTTACAAGAATATACGAGTGCATGTCATTCCAATAATTCTGACATAGACCTCAATGTAACAAATTAATTGTCAAACAATGCAAGAATTATTTGATATAGTTTTTTAACCTTGCTTTTTTTTTTTTTTTTTACAAAAAATTTAATTTTTTTTTTCAAAATTATTTGCATTTTATTTTTCCCCTAATAAATTGTTTCTTGTCTTTTCTTTCCAGAAAACTGGTTTGTTCATTACTTCATCCATGACATTTTTAACATGATATGTCATATAATGAAAAATAAAAATATTTTGAAAACTAAAAAAAAAATAAAACATTTCAGGTTTAGTTAATACACCCAAAATTTTCAGGAACAAAATACTAAATAAAAATAAAACTTTTTAAGAGCAGAAGTAAAAGAAAAAAATCTATTAGAAGAGAAAAGAGAAATCTAAACAAGTTTTAGACAAAAAAAATAGTGAAGCCTAATTTAATACATTAATTTTAAAAGTTTCATATTTTTTTTTAATTGATAATTATGTTACTCTGGCTTTCAACTAAATAACAATATCATATATATTAAAATTTAGTTAATTGATAACGTTGAGTAAAACTATGAAACACTTAATGCACTATGTAATTGAGGTTTATTTAACCTTTGGACGAAATAAAAATTTTAAAGATAGGTGCATTTATATCTAATTATGTCTTATTACATTAGTTTATTCTGTCAAGCTAAATCTCTCAAACTAGTCAATAAATAAAATATCTCTCGAACTAAATATAGCCTTAACATAAGGTAACCATTTCAGTAAGTTTCACTAAGGCTTAAACCTCATAAATCAAAAATAGATTAAAGTGAGTTGGACTTATCGGATTTTATTTTACCAAGTGAAAACAAAAGCAAGCTAAAATTATAATTTTTTTCTCTTAATCATGCAAAATTTAATTACCAAAAAATAAAACTATATCAATTGAATTGATAATTTTTTCTGTTATTCTTATTTTATTTTTTCAAAGACAAATAAATCCGTTGGCTTACCTTAAAGCGGCTTCATATTTTAAACCTATTTTTTAAAAAAATGTTTAGAAGCAATATTTATACTTTCATTTCTGAATGAAGATTTCACACACACATACGTACATGAAGTTGTTCATGAACTTTCAATGTTAAACTTACAAAAACTAGATTAAACTTATTCCAATAATTAGACCTAACAAAAACTTGAATTTGTTTATTTAATATAACAAACGTGTCCAACAGAGTAATTAACAAGCTGAACCTGAATAGTTTCCTAAGATCGTTTTTCATTTACAGCTCAATCTGTCCCCAAGGGAAATACATATCGGCAAAATTAAAAATTAGAACATCACAGAAACTAAGAAAGTATCCTCAACAAAACAGTTCCATCACAATTTGTAGACAATACTTTGAAATAATCGCTGTAGATTTCGAAAGTCAGATTTAAGGTTCAGTAAAACACAAATTGGGGAACGGGGAATAACAAATGTCATTCAATATGAAACCAAAGTCATATTTAAGTGCATGTGTTAAGCAGGACTTGTATCGAGTTAGACAATTTTATGTACGCGGGTAAGTTTTGAACACAGCTTTCTCTATACAGGTTATTACTTGATAATAAACACTCACTAAAATCAACTAAATTTGTGACCATGTACTCAAGTACCACTCAGTGAGAAACACGATACTATGCCTATAATTTCTTTGACATGTGAAAGAGAAATTACAGCTAAATGTACCAAGCCTTGTGAGCTTGTACTGACTTTCTATGAAACTGCAGGAAAGAAAAAACAGAAAAAAAAAAAAAAAAAAAAAAAAAAAAAAACTAATTTCCCCCTTTGCCAATCAATCTCATGAATCATATTAGATCCATCGTCCTCCACCTTTTTATTGGGCTGGTTCTTCTCATGCTAAAGGATTCCAATGGATTGGCCTACCATTCAGGATCAACTTAAAGTAACAATATAAGCATCAATCGGTAGCAGAATTATAAACAGACCAGATGAGAGGTATGATCATAAATTAGAGCTATTTCCATGGAGGTTGCTGATGTTTGTAGCTACGTGGATAGGTTTCCCAGGCACTGTCTGGTTCCTTTCTTTTCACACTAATCCCAGAACTAGAGGATTGTGGAAGGGTCCTTACATGCTCCTCAATAGCTCTGCCTTGAGCAGGAAAGAAAAATTGCCTTGCAGTCAACATGTCTCTGTTGGGACCATCAATCGTGAAGCCAGAGTTTAGATCAAAGTTGGGATGTGAAGGTCCAACCCCATTTAAACCCTGCGTTCCAGTCATGCTTACGATAAATGGAGGCTGAGTATAAGATGAGAGGACGGTAGAGGAAGATCCCCCCACCTGAGGCACAACTGGAGTTCCTCTTGAGTCTACCATGTACGGAATCGGGCCACCAGATGGTCCATACATGGCTGACGAAAAAGACAAAGCAGGCACTGATGTCAGTCCATTATACCCAAAAGCATTTGAATGATTGTAGGATAGTGGGGGGCCCATTCCTAAAATGCCACCTGCTCCTGACAATGGAATATCCATTGCTGGCTCAATAGCCTTGCCATTTGGCAGCGACAAAGTTTGAGGAACATATTCTCTTCTACCAACTTCCACCTTGGCACCCAAAATAGAGATAACAGGAGCATCCAATTTAGACCGCTTATATGCTTCAATAATCGAAGATGACTTACTATGCCCTTGGTCCACTAAATCCGTTTGAAAGTACGGTCTGTCATTCAAATCAATGTTCCGTACTGAAGGTTGCATTGATGACGATGAAGAAGCAGGTGACGGGCTCCAATAACCATTTCTTCCGGAAAAGAGTGGGCCCTCCATCCTCTGATCTGAAGGTTGGGCATCACCGTCATCACCAATACTGTTTAAATCCAATTCGAACCGGTTTGATCTTTTAGGACTAAGTTCCACTGATGATTGGCCAGAAGGAAGGCCTGAAGATTCACCAATTTGTTTTACCAATCCTTCTTCTCCTTCAGCCACATTCAGATCAAAATCAAGGCAACAATGCCTCTGCTTGGAAATCTCTGAGTTCCTACCAACAGAAACATTCTTCTCGCCATCAGAATTTTTACGAGGTGATGCAGGACGAAAGGCACTAGTGGCAGCTGATCCTTTCCATCCGAGGGTCCCCTCAAACTGCAAAGGGGCCATTGGTAACCCAGAAGACTGTGCAGGTTTCGAAGCAGAGACAACAGGTATTGGCATAGTAAACATAGCATTTACAGAAACATCCATATCATCAGAACCAACTTCTTCATTGAGATCAAAGGTACAGAGACTTTTCTCTGAATTGCCTCCTGGGTCTCGAGCTGCTTCAGTCACCTGCGAGGAGTCCAAGTCATCTGGCCCAGCCTCAACATTATCTGAAACAGTCATATGTCCTACCTCTTCGGAACACACTTCTGCAGAGTTGCTTTGCCTGGATGATACTTCCTCAGGCAGGATTCGAGTAACCTCATCCTTTCTCCCTACAGAATCAAGGCTGCCTCTCCGCCCAATTCCACCTTCAGAAATTTTCTCTGAAGAGCTGGAAACTTCTCTCTCAACCTCCTGAGCAACTTGTCGGGCAACTTCTAAAGCATCAACCATACCATACTCAAGTTCAATTTCACAACTCTTGCCAATAACATTAGGGCTTTTGGGACCATTTCGCCATTTAAAAGAATCAGAACCATTTGTGGTACAATTAGAATCATGGTCATTCCCTTCCTTTACAGGGCTGACACATTCTCTCTCAACTTCTTGGGCAACTAGTCGAGCAACTTCTAATGCATCAACATTACCATATTCAATTTCCATGTCAGAACTCTTGTCATTCATGTTAGGGCTTCTGGGATCTTTGCCCTGATTAAAAGAATCAGAACCATTTGAGGTATCATCATCTTGATCAGACTCTTGGTCCTTGCTTTCCTTTACTGCTCCGATGTATTCTGATTTGATGAAAGACATCTCAGGTTTTTCCATGTTACTTCCAGTGACAGATAAGTCAGGCAACATTTTTGAACAACTGTCATCATCATTTTCTGATGCTTTGGGAAGTTGTGGATTGCTAGAGCTTGTAGTTCTGAAATCATCCATCTCACTCACTCCATCAGATTCAGGCGTTCTCATGCTACCGGAAACACTTATTTTGGGAAAAGCAACATTTTCATTGCTTTCAACATTATGTTCTAAAGCAGGTTCTTCTTTCACAGATTCTGGTGCTTTGGCTTCACTATCACCAGTGGAAGCAGGCTCAGGATCTGGCTTTGCAGATGCTGAAGAGATATCTGATGCTCTTAATTCTTCAGGAGGACCATTAGCATCTTGATCTTGCTTCTCCTTTTTCGACAAGTCATTTAACTGTAAATCATCTTCTTGTCCTTTGAAACTGCCTTGTTTAGCAATAGGTAAGCTACACGTCCCAGCCAATGTGGTCTCACCTTCACGTAAGGCAGCTTCTTGAGCAGAAGCCAAAATACTATTAACATGGCTTGATCTCTCTTTGATATCTTCACAATCCAAACTTACAGAGGACTGGAGTGCATTGTCAATACTCTGTGTCTGAATACTAGAAACTTTCTCTTGTAGCTGACTATTTGAGCCTCCCAATAGAGACTTCTCATCTCCATCTCCAGCAAGCTGAGATGGATGATGATTGTCATTGCCAGCTTCATTCACACAAGATGGCTGGCCTTCCTCCCTGGCAATCTTATCACTCTCATTTTTGAGTCTATCAAGATCTGAATTATCATGAGGTTCAGCATCTCGAAGTCCACCTCCTTTCCAGTGCTCAAATAATGCTCTTGCTCTATCCTGCACTTTAGAGCTGTGATGGCCAAGAAGGTTATTAACAGTTACCGAGATTCCAGATGAAATTGACTTTTCGTTGTCTAGATATAGTTTTTCAACTGCTCGTAACATTGCAGTAATTGACTCTTCAATGAAGCCATCATTTGTATTATCAGCACCCAAATTTTGGGCATCCTTTAACCATCTGTTGATGAACCAAAGTCCATCTAATTGAACAAAAAGATCGAGACAATCTTTATTCTCTGTAGCAGCAATAGTGCTTGCAACAGCAGCCCACTGCCTTGTCACATCACCAGCATTTTTAACAACACAATCTTGCTCCTTCTTCATTACCGAGACCAATTCTTGCACTCGAGAAGGGGCCGTGAGGCCATCTTTCATTTCAGTCAACGTAAAGAAATCTTCAAGAGTCATACTGCTTCAAATAACCCTTATCAAAGCATCAAGGCTGTCCTTTTGGTGTGCAAGAACTTCTCCCATTAAAAGAGGTTTATTTTTTCAGGAAAAATGCTTCACAAACATGCACTGCAAAATATAATAAAAAGGTAAATATGCATGCTGAAAATGGAGACAGGCAGGAATTTGAGGAACTTCACACAGATTTATAATGAAATCAGACCACACAAAATTCAATTTTACAGCAACAATATGGTAAAATATCACTGAAAAAGTGAGGTTTAATTAAGTTTCAAGTCCCTCATAAATTTGATTATTTTCAATTGAGTCCCTATTAAATTGTTTTCTTAATATTTTACAGATAAAATTATAGTAAGTACTACGATATTCAATAAATATATGGTACGTCCAAGCAATTTGGACAGTTCTCAAACCTATAACTGACAAATAAAAGTAGCCAAGAGATACTTCTAACTCGTATATAACTCCAAATAGAAAATTCTAAAAAAACATTTATAGTGATCGGAGTGAATTCATTCCATATTTATCTAGTAAAACTCAAAAGTGAAGGCTGGCCGAACTGCAAACTTTTGGTTATATTAACAAACTTATTAATTATCACTAGACATATATTATTGCATCAATTGTCCATCACCATAACTACTTCACTTTTCATAAAAACAATATCAGTGAGTGAACTTTTCCAATCAGGAAAAAACTTGACTAGCACCAACTCATCAGGAACAAATTGCTGTCAACTGTGATGTGGCAAAACACAACAACAGTTTGATGTAATTTCCATACTTTACAACACTTCCAAGCCTAAATTCAACTTTATATGCAAAACTAATTATGGGGTAACATTTTTAACAAGAAAATGTTGATTCAAACCATAATAATTGCTTTCTAAAATCTAAACTAATAAATAACATCGACCTCAAGACTTATTGTACAAGTAAATAAACAAAAAACATGTCATTTTGCATGAACTGCTATTCAGAGTTTCATTTATGTTAAAAATCCCAAGTTACCATTCTTATATGTATTTCCTCAAAACTTCATAAATTAGTTGTAATTCTCAAGACAAACAATAGAATAATGTTAACTAAAGGAAAAAGATCTACCGCCACCACATTTAGCAAATTTGAATCTGTACTCACAAAACATAGTTCACCACTAGTATTTAAAATTTTCACAAAATTTCACAAAAAAATAAGAAAAATGTGTTGCTACAGACCATAACTATTCATACTAGTAGAAAGTTTTCCACATGAATACCGTTGTATGAGCAATTCAGAGAAATATTTTAGAAGACAGGGCAAACCAAACCTATGAGCCATCACTTACACACTGCCTATGGTTAAATCAGGCCTTATCTTAAAGAGTGATAAAATAGCTAAACCTAAATCTATCAGGAATAAGATTACCGGTCACTTCAAGGACAGGTACAAAGTCACAGTTAATAATAATAAGCTGTAGCTTTCCAATCACGATAAATGGATCTATAATATTTCATCACTGCAACGGCCAATTATGAACTAAAACCATAATCCCACAAAATGAATACAATTAAATCAACAAGTTCTGATTAAGAACAAATGCACTCTGATATCATCAGGCATAAAAGAGGAACGACAACAAAAATAACACGAATCCTTAATTTGAACAAACAGTAGCATATAAATTCTCCCTCCCCCGGCACATACACCACAATTGCAAAACCCTAAATTCGGTGTTTGACAGAATATATGAAAAACCCTAATAATTAAAAAAAAATGACGGACGCGTCCAAATGTAAAGAGAAATGAAGTTAATAAGCAACATTCAATAATGAAAACAGCGAGATACGTTACGGAGAAACGTAAATCCCCGAGAAAGGAACATATAATAAATGCGATAAGCGAATTGAACGAGAAAAGAGGAAAAGATAAAGATAGGGGTTTACGTCTTGGGTGGTGAATCGAATCGAAACCCTAGCGCTGGTTCGGCTGGAAAAGGAGGAGCTCAACCGCGACGGGTTTAAGAGAATTTTCGAATGTTATGCGCAGAGAGTGGGAATTGGGGTTTTGGGGGAGGAGCTTGGCGCTCGGGAGAGAGAGTTTGGTTTTGTGACTTCTGCGAATTTTCAAAGCAGAAGGGAATAAGAGGAAGCAACGTTTTACTTCTTCGAAATATTTGGTGCAGATTTGTTTTTCGTTTTTATTTTATTTTTTCCCGTGAATTTGTTCTATTGGTGCAGATTTATTTTATTTTATTTTTTCCTTGAATTTGGTCTATTGGTGTGAAGGTTGGACAGTAACACGTGCCACGCCAGAAGTTGTTAGGAGTTAATGGGACCAGGATAACAACATGAACTTTAAAGGCCGTTTTCTTCCAATTTCTGTAAAATTAACTTTTATTCAATCATACAGGCTGCAAAACTAGTTCAAATATGCTCAGTTAATAAATTATTTTATAATTTTTTTTAATAAAATTAGTTAAATTAATATTTTATAAAATAGTTTAAAAATAAAAATTAACTATAATTTATTTTTAAAAATAAATAAGATAATATCTAAATATTTTTTAATAAAATAATTATTTAAAACAATAAAAATTGGTTATTTAGTTTTTATTTTTATAATAATAACTATCAATTATATATAAAAATATATTTTATTTTATTTTTATAAAAACTATCAATTTTTTTCTAAAAAAAGTTTTTCTTCTTTTTTTAATTTTGTATTTTCTTTTATGAAATTGATAAAGATAAGAGATTATCTCTATTTGACATTAAATAGGATAAAATTGTCCTATTAAATTTTTGAACAGAAATAAATTTTTTATGATTTTAATTTTTTAGAAATTTTTTAAGTATCTCTACTTTATATAAAAAAAACCTAGTTATATATTTTTATATAGATATCATAATTATTTTTTTTTTTTGAATTTAGATAAATAAAGTTAGTTGTATATTTTTATTTAGATATTATAATTATTTTTATTGTAAATTTGGATAAGAGAATATAATTTAAATATTTTTAATAGATATTATAATTATTTTTATTTGTAATTTTACGAATATATTTTTATTAAATCTTAAGTGAAAAGTATATTTTAAAATACATAATAAATATATGAATTTTTATATTAAAGTTTATTATATAATTTTTAAGAAATAAAATTCCTATATATTAAATTAAAAACACAGATGTTACATCTAATAAATAGGTTATAAATGTAAAATATTATAATATAATATGGATAAATTTTGTATTTATTTAAAAAAAATTATTAAGATCTTAAATTTAAAAGAAATAGTTATCATTATTAAATTTGTTAATACTTTTATTTCTTTTTTAAAGTTGTATTTTTTATTTCTATAATTTACTTTATTTAAATTAGATTAGTTCTATAATTTACTTTAAAGTTGTAGTAAAAGTAGTTTTGTGTTTTTGTACAAACTAGATTATCATTATTATTTATAAAATTATTAGGATCCACACTCTTAGTCCTTATAAAAAATCATATAACTCTTAAAGACATTCTTTTTCTCCTTTTCTAATTAATTTGTCACAAGACATTGATAAAAGGGGAGAGTTTGTGTTACTCCATCTACGTCCAACAACTTATAATTCTGAAATCATTCCCTAATAGACCAGGATAAGAAAAAGGGAAAAAATTGAGTTGTGCTGATTTATTTTTTCTCTTCCAATAATCTTTGCTTTGAATCAAATCTATCTTAACTTTTTTGTGTTGTTAATGAAGCTTACGCCTAGGTTTCTCAATCCTTATTAATTTACTAACTTGTTATAATAACTCCAAGTATGAATGAGTTTTAATATGTTTGAATGACACTTTTTTTAAGAGTTTACCATTTATGTAGATGTCATGTGGAAATATTGATAATTTCTTAAATGTATTATAAAATTATTTTTTTAAAAATGTCTTCTTGGATTTGTCCACGTCAATGTTGTATCTATTTTAAATATATTATTTGTTCTATGACAATTTTTATGATAAAATGAATATGCATTATTCTTTACTCTTTGAAATACATAAATGTGTGTCTTTAGAATTTCCTTTAAAGGTTGAGTGATTAAACTACATACTTATACTAATTTTTGTGAAAAATGTTAAAAAAAAAACATGAAAAAAATAACTAATTAAATTTTTAAATAAGACTTACTTAAGTCTTGAAAGTACAAATTGTTGATTGTCATAAGTAAATAGTTTATTATCACTAGATCCAATAATATAGACATGTCTTAAATATACACCCAAATTTAATTATTATTTCTAAAAATAATTGGTTAAATGAAGCAATAGGTGTTAATAACCACTTTCTACTTGAATTATATGTAATATGTTTATCTAATAGATTATTTATTATAAGCTATATTTAATATATTATGTCTAATATATCATATGGAACAAATTGTGTAATCAATAAATCACTGTATATCAATACAAATGCTTCAATTCCTAATCTTTGAAACATATTAATGTATCAAACATTTTCTAATATTTGCTTGTTTACTTATATTTGACTTTTAGATAGATTGAGTTTCAAAATCTTTAAGAAAGAGAAGAAATAAACTCATTACTTTAGTACATTTTATAATACATTCCAACAATAATTTATCATTTAAAATGAATGTTATAAATCAAAAGTGTGAATATATTAACTAAAAGACTGAATAACTTCTATCATTCTTCCACAGGCAAATGCTTGAAAAATGTAAGTTATAAACTACATTATACATTAATATTAAAAAATAAATAACTTTTGTAAGACTCAGTAAATAAATTGTGGGGTGAGATATGATTTAGAATATGTGAAAATATTTGCCAAACATGGATTGTGAATCAAGACTTGTGGCATGAAGCACTACATGGTCATAAAATGATTATGAAAAAAATGTGTGTATAAAGGTTTCAATCACATGATTAGTGCAATGAACAAGGTTACTTGACAAAAGTGTATATAATTAGATACATGTCTTTGTGTTTTGAACTCTTATTTTGTGAACTTTTACCAAGTAACATTTGACAAGGGAGCTTGCACGAGTTTTAGAAAACTAATTCCATTAGGGAAATTAGTTAATTGAAAATTCATTCCTTAAAGCATTCGGTGATCATAGTTGGTATTTGAAAGATGATCATAAAGTTGATTAATCTAGGGATATGGTATTGAGTTATGACGATAGATAATATAATTAACTTGAGAACTTCGACAAAAATGTAATTTATCATTAGTTGGTGAAATCTCACCTTAATATCAAGGATAAAATGTTCCTTCTAACATTCATCTAACTTAAACAAATTAAGTCCACTTAGTGACAACATGTTCTAGATGTGAAAACAATCAAAATTGTGAATAATGTGATGAGAGAAAGAGAGATTGTGATTATATCAATAAATGAAGAATAGTTTGTCTTATCGATAATTATAAGGTCTTTTGTTCTATGAGCAGTGGGTTCAAGATGTGTTAAGTTAAAAAAATAATCATAATTATAAATAATGTGAGGGAAAGAAATAAAGCTAACAATTATATTACTTAATGATGAAAGGTATGACTTGTTTGTGAACTAAGACTTTGTGACTTAAAAGGATAAGAGACTCATTTGATACATAACATTTTTAAAATTAGTTAACAAATCACTAGTCACATTTTTGTGTGTGGTATATGACCCATACAAAGTAACTTAGAACTTAAGAATATTTCATCTAGTGAGTGATACCATCATACTATCATTATATTGCCTAGAAGAAATTATATACTATTTGTCTTCTTTTTCATTTGATGAACTCGACTTTTTTATTCAAGAATCACAAAATGTTCATCCTACTCTAGATACTTTATTATGTGTTATTTGCACACTACTTTTACTTTATTATGTGTCATTTGTATTTTCTCTTTCAAATGCTTGATCTTGATAAAAATGTTTTCGGTAACGATTGACTTAGAAAGTAATGTTAAAAAAAAAAAAGTAAACCGTAAGGTAAATGAAAATGAAGAGAAGGATTATAAGATGTTATTGAAATCTTTGATATTATAAATGAAATATATCACACAATTTTTTTTTCATAAATATAAGAAATAGTTATATATATATAACTTTTTTTTAATTATAATCCTTTCATTGATCATAAAAAAAATGTTTTATATGAAAGCTACGAGTATGGGTGTTTTATACGCATTTTTGGATTGGATTTTGAAAAAACGTAAAATTTGTATAAAACAATTTTTATTGGTTTCTTTCAATTGATTCGTTTTTTTTTTTCTCTAAGTCTAAACCAGAAGGTCAATATACAATTTTAATTTTAAGAAAAATACCATGATTTAATCTAAATATTGGTACATTGTTCTGTCATTATTTTATAAACTGTATTATGCTAAAAAAAATCTTTCCAATAATTTTCATGTCCCAATCATCGCACAAACACTTCTAAATCCAGTTTGGATTTAGAAGAAGATAAAATGAAATAGAATACAATAAAATGATATTCGTTATAATGTTCGATAATTTAAAATAAAAAAATATAGTCTACAAGAAGATTTGAATTATATTTAAAAGGAAAAAAAACTTATAGTTGTAATAATAATTATAGATTTATTTTTCATGTTTGATTTATTTTAATTTCAAAATTCATTTAATTAGGTATTTTATCAGTTTTTTATTACCTAAAATTGAGAAATTTCCATTGGTTTTATAAATTGAATCAATGGTTTTTTTTTACTGTGTTTCACTCAAAGCTTACCAGGTCAAAGTATCAAACTTTTTGCCAAAAACAAAAAACAAAGGCTTTTGTTTTTCTCTAAATCCTTATCTTATATGGCGTAATATTTCAAATATGGTCAAAACTCCTTTAAATTGTTTATTTATATTCTTTAAAATGATTTCAAAATTATTACAAACCCCATATAACAGAAAGTGAGAAATTGAGGGTAAAATAAAATTAAACCAAGAGAAGTACCAAATCCACTCATTGTAAAAAAAAAAATAAAAAAAATCAACTTAATATACATCATAAATTCTACTTTGTTTTTTTTTTTTTTA
>Ga0209700_106948_pt1 | contig 16718 bp, 21 predicted proteins | sample SiratroredBW_FD_187528 | JGI IMG/M metagenome (GOLD analysis project Ga0209700, IMG submission 187528) | Root nodule microbial communities of legume samples collected from California, USA - Siratro red BW (SPAdes) (version 2) | ecosystem: Host-associated > Plants > Roots > Nodule | place: USA...
AAATCCTCAGACCTACCATCACTCTGACATCTAACAAGCTCATCATAAACCATGTTTACTTTAACTATTCCACAACTAAATAAACTCCTACAATGACTATCCTGATTTTCATAATCCAAATCTACATCTAACCCAGCAACTTGGAGACCTAAAGCTACACAAACATCTAACAAAGTAAATGGCACAAACACAGACCTAATCATAAAACCACCTCTTTTCTCTACCCATGTTGTGCACAACTGTCTCAACAGACTCCTACTCATTTTAAGTTCATCACTCAACACTGTAAACCAACCGAATGGAGTACCTTCAATGTAATTCTTCTGTTCAGTTGTTAACATCCCATTCACAGCGCCCAGAAACTTTGGGTAACAGAAGTGTCGAACTCATAACTCTCGTCGTTGTGAAGAACTTTCGCCACTTGACATTTTTAAACCTGCACAGAAAAATTACAATGTAAGTATTGTATTTCCCATTATCAAATGAACAATAAAAACCAACACTGAACTCTATTCAGCAACACTGAACCCTCAAGTGCAATACTAGTTCAAAAAACCACAAATGAAATGCATAAATCATCACAAAAACAAGACAAACAATCAAAACTAAAACTCAACCTAATTTCAGCAACACTTCACCGTAAACTGCAATCACAGTTCAAAACCTAGAAATTTCCCAACCCTAAACCAAGCTGCGACGGCGACGTACAATAATAAAATTTACCTAGGCGTTCCTCCTTGGTTTCGTTTCTGAGACTCTTCTCTGTTTTTCCTCAATGTCAAAGTCGCAGCTTCTCCTACGATTCAACGTTCCTCACCACGTTTTTGTCGTCGTCGTCACCCTCAACCGCTCCCAACGGCCGTCGAGCGCAACCAAAGGTTCTTTGTTTTTCCCTCAAAGAACCGCGAAGCACCCTTTTCCCTCACACACAGCTTCTCCTACAAACTACAAAACACCCAAAACCCTTTGGTTTTCCCTCACACAGATTCTCGTTGTCGTCGCCCTCCACCCCTCCCAATGGTCGTCGAGCGCAACAAAGTTTCTTGCTTTTTCCTTGCAACCAAGCACGAAGCACTCAAAGGTTCCTCCTTTGATTTTCAAATACCAAGCGCGAACCACCTTCGTATTTCTTGCTTTTTCCCTATAACCAAGCACAAAGCACTCAAAGGTTCCTCCTTTGATTTTCAAATACCAGGCGCGAACCACCTCATATGTTTTGCAAAGATTTAACAATCAGACCATTATGCCCCTGTCCTGCCATTTACCATTTATGTCCCTAGTGCCACGTCATAAAAAAATGCCACATCATAGTTGTAATGTGGTTGTAATACACGTGGGGTTGGCAAACAAACATTTTCCATATAAAAAAGAATGGCAAAGCCAAAGTGCTGACATGTTGTTTATTAGGTACCAAAGTTAAAGAAAAGAAAATCTAACACGTAAAACGATGCTACTAATCATTCATGCTCTAATTCAATTCTCTCTATAATAAAAAAAAAGGTTACGTGTCAAATTGGGGAAATGGGTTAAACCCAACCAGCCACGTAATCATTCCCTTCGCCTAGGTTATTTTGGTTAGATGCATTAGGGTTACCAAAGACAAAAAAAGGGTGTCGCCTCATAGAGAAAAGGCAGGAAGCGCATGGCCCTCCTTTGGCGGCGGTGGTGACTAGGGTTTCATCATGACAGTTGACAGTAGCATGTGAAGATCTATGGTGGCTCGGTGGTGGGGAGCACGGTTTGGAACTAGTGAAAAGAATGTTCATGGAGGTTGATGTAGTTTCAAGTGGCGTGACAAGAGTATCTAAGGTTGGAGAGGATGGAGAGTGGTGGTTGTGGATGGTTCGGCTTGCACGACAACTATGGTGTGGCGAAGAGTGGTTGATAGTGAAGGCTTCATAGTGGTTGTAAGGGTGGTCGGCTTGGCAAGGGGCTGATGGCGAAGATGGAAGAGATTGTGGACGAGGGAAGGGAGTGAAAAAATGAATGGCAATGTTCTTTTTTGTTTTTGGTTTGATCGTGGTTGGTTTGATGAAGTGGGTGAAAAGCTATGGTGGTGGCATGACTCGTGAATGGATAGGGAAGACGACAAGGAATGTGGATGATTACCTTGAGGGATCTATGGTAGTGAGCATGGCGTTGGGGGGTTTGAGAGAGGCTTTGAGAGAGACTTTGGGTTTCCTGGTATGTTTGGATAGTATAATGGTTTTGGGGGTGACGACTGAGACGTGGAAGCTTTGTAATCCTTTTTTAGCTTTTAGCAGTGTTTCTATTGTTTCAATCAGTCACTGTAGTTGTTGTTTTACCTGGTGAATGGTGGTGAATGCATGGTGCACACGAAAGTATTATGTTGAATGCAAGATATGTACATGTAATAAGGTGTGCTCTGAGAATGAAACAGTAAGACCAAAAAAAAGAAAACAAAACAGAAAGACCAAAAATAGAGTAAGCAAGCCACAAACCTTATGTCTTCCTTTCTTCTTCTGTTGCTCTCTCTTGATCCAATCCTCAGTTAAAGCCTTTTCCTTTTACGTACGAGTGAGAGTTGAGAGTGGAAAAGAGAGTTTATTGTATGAGAGCTAAAGATGAGTGCTGGGGCATGAGGCGGAAACCATGTTTTAGGAGTTGTGTGTTTTTTTCGTGTCCCGAGATTAAAAGATGGAGTCAATGAAATAGTATCTTCGCTCAGCAGAAAAAATATCTATTGGAGGGCTGGCTTAGTGTCGCTAGCAGGAATAAGGTAATGCTAGTTGCGAGAGGAAGTACTGCAGAGACACTTTAGTGAGAATAAGGTAACACTGGTGCTGGTCGTAGGGGAGAGAAACATTGTAGAGGAGGAAGCATTGTTGTGTAGAAGCATTGCAGGGTAGCAGGAGCAGGGGGCCAGAACGTACAAAGGTTTGGAGGTTTCCAAAATAAAGATGGTATTGTTGTACGGGAGGATCTTCACTGCTTCTGCTGGAACAGAGTGCTCCATCTTCAATTTTTCCCTTCCCTTTTCTCAATCACTTTTTAATAATCATTATATGCTTTTTTTTTGTTTTATTATAAAATGAAAGTGCATATTTAATGCAAATGATAGAGGACTGTATATCTTTTTTTTTCTATGATTTTGATAAAAGAAAAATCCTAAAAGTAATAAAAAAAAGGAATCATATTTTTGATTTTATTATTTTCATTTTTCTTAGATGAGAAAGAGATAATAAGAATAAATTAAGCCATATCATTAAAATTTTTACTTTTTTTCAATTAAAGGAAATAAGAACAAAATCCAAAATTCTAACTAAAAGAGATTTTTTTTACTTTTCATTATTATTATCTCGAGAAATTATTAAATAAATTTGTTTGGGCAAAATTAGGTGTTGACAGCTGTCCCTCTTTACTTATATTTTATTGGATAATTTAAAAATTAAATTTTTTATATTATCAAAGTAAAAGATAAGTAAAGACAAAAACACTAATTTTGCTCGGGTTGAAAAAGTAAAGGAAAATTTTAAGTATCTGAATTATTCTCTAAAAGAGAGGTCACCATTTGAAAAAGTGGAAAGGGGAAAGTGAGGTCGGGACCTTGGTCTGAGCCGAGAGGGACATGAACCATCACATGTTGAAAGGTAAAAGTGAGGTTGAGACCTCAGACTGAGCTGAGAGGGTCACGAACTGTCACATGCTGAAAGGTGAACTCGAAGTCGAGACCTTGGACTAAGCCGAGAGGGTCACGAACCGTCACATGTTGAAAAGTTGAGGTGGAGACCTTGGACTGAGCCGAGAAGGTCATGTCATTTGTTCTAAAAGGTTGAGATCTTGATGATATCGAGAAGGTCTCATACCATTATGAGGTTGTGACCTTGATAAAATCGAGTGGATCATATACTATTACACACAGACGAACAACTTGTTATTGTTAAAATTAAGGCATTATTGACTTTTCCCTTTAAAACATTGTAATGCATGTGCTTGAATCCATAGGTAGATGAAATATGTGGGATAAAAAATTTAAGAGGTCTGAAGAAAACTGGGATGGAATAACCCCAGATATGTTATCATTTGTATACCCCTCTTTAAGGGAAAATCCTATCCAAGGTATGCATGTGAAGCAGGACTGCCCCAGTTTTGGTGTATTGGGTAAGGTTAGGTGAGAAGTGGGTTGCATATTTGAATGGTAGAATGGATAAGTAGGTCTGATGAAGACTGACGGGTACAACATCATATAGGGAAAATTGCATCCCCAAAAGGGAAAAGCAAATGGAATCTGCCCCCAATTTAGATATGTAGGAAAGATGATGAGGTCTCAATGGAAGGTGGCTTGGTTTTTGTAAGGTGGAAAGAAAAGATTGCCCCATTGTAGGGTTTTCCTAGTTGGCTTGGATGTGGTTGATTTGTTGGTTGATAACAGACCAGAAGCATTTCAAACATTTTTCTCTTTTTTCTTTTCTCTGTGTTTTTTTTTGTTTTTTTTTCGGCCGAGTTGTTAGTCATGTCCTCTTGTTGCAAGGTTAAGCTTTTGAAAATTAGAGCAATCATTCCTCGATCAATATGGACTTTATTATGCTTGTAACGTGGCCAAGGGTTGAAAGGTTGTCAAGAAAGTATAAGAAGGCTCAAAAAGTATTTATGGGTTTTATGATAAGTTTTTGAAACAAGGATCATTGCCAAGTGTTGTGAAGAACGGTCAAGATTTTTTTTATAAGCATTCCACTCTTTTCATCATTTTGTCTTTCTTTTTTTTCATTTTTTGCTATTCTTTTCATCACTTTGTGATAATATCTCCTCTCTCTTGTTGCGATTTCACATAATCCTTTGACATATTTTTTATTTGAGCTTTTGATGTACACATTGACTGGCGTTTCGTCTTAGTGGTGATCCTTGCTTAGGGAATTTTTTGAAAAGAACTATTTATTTTTTGTTGGCTCAAGAAGGGTGTAAAGGATTTGAAATTTTTTCGGATAAAGAAACATGATCACATATCATTTCAAATCATGATTGCTTTATTTTTAAAAAGGTTACCTTGAAACAAAATTCAATGACTCCCAACACATGTCTTTTTCTTATTATTTTTCACTTTTGATTTTGCTTATTGTCCTTTCTTTTGCCTAGACTACCCTTGCAGGTTTTCAATCTAGTGGACTTTAATTATTTTTATTGCCCCAGGAGATTGAAGTTCAACCATTCAGCCAACCGAGAGAAACCTGACGTTTTTGCCCCAATATGAGACTCTTGTTCTGTCATTCCAGGCAATGGTGATAGCTACTGAGACGAATCCTTATGTCTTGGGATTTTGGGATAAGGAGAGACTAGAGGATTTCAGCCAACATACATGCAAATGCTTCATTGGAAATTGTCAACTTTAACCGCTTATTAAATTGAGACAATGCAACATCCCTGCCTTTTAGTTTTTGCAATGTCATGAAATCAATGATTGTATCAAAGAAAATAATTAACTCAATCATGTGATCACCCTTTTTATTTTTATTTGATTTGTTTATTTGATTTGTTCCCACAACACCCTTTAAGACCTGACCCTGATTAGAGCAAACCAGTATTCGTGAGCGATCCCTTGATATTTACCAACATGCATGTGCTCTTCATTTTTTATTTTTATTTTATTTGTTTAACTCAAGATCTAATATTTCCCGCAAATTTGTAATAAGAGTAAGTGAACATTTAATTGCCAAAGGAGATGAAAACTCATCATCTAAACAGAAGTCACTGAAACGACAACATCTTGAAATGAAATGATTAAAGCAAAACATAAACTCCTAAGACAAGCCTCATGCCTTCTGAGACTCTCCACAGTTGCAACAACTTCCACCACCTGTTTGTGTAAACACTTCACCTCACTTAGGAACTTGTTTGACATCTCCCGAACGAGGATTGTTCTTAACAGTATGATGGAGGACCTCCTAGATGCCTTAGCTTCTTGCGCAAGCTTCAATGGAAGTTGAGCATGATGAAACCTTGAAGCATCTAATAGAAGAAGTGGATGAAACTCCTTTTGATGTGGAAGACATGGAAATGCAAGGAAGGAAGTGTGCAAGGAGGTTGATGGTGAAGTAGATGGTGGAAGCCTTGAAGAAGGTTGGGCCAACCTTCAATAGAAAGAGCTCCTAGCTTCTAAGAGAAGAAACTCAATGTGAAACTTGAGGCAATGTGCTGAAAATTTGGCAGCATTTCATTACTCAAATCAAGCTTACAAGAGATGTTCCTAGACCTCTTATTTATAGAAGAAAGGGATGAGCTACTTAGCTTCGCATGCAAGCTACCTAGGTAGGGTGTGGGAGAAGCTAGGTCTAGAAACCCTAGCTTATAAGACAAACTTCTAACCCTAGCTTATAAGACAAGTTTCTAATCCTAGCTTCTATGAAAAGCTTCCCAAACCTAGCTTGCACTCCAAGGCTCTCACAAGGTGGTAACAAGTGGCACAAGGAAGGTGCTACTTGGACTCCTTGATCAAGCCCAACATTATTTATGGACCTCAAGGCCCAAACTTACACTACATGGCCCAAAAATACAAGGCCCAAATTATTCTAAACTATTTTAAACAATTTATACAAATTAGAGGACTTCTCCTTAATACTCTATTTTCTCCAAAGGGATTTCTTCATGTTTGTATTTAGGCCTGAGCAGCTGATTAAAAGCCCAAATAGGATGAGATGGGCCCAATCTTCTAGAAAGCTCTTAATTCTCCCTTTGGCTCTTTGTCCTCTTTATTCATTGATTAATGTCGCTGGGGCGTACTCCATCACAGTAGGCGTATCTTCTTGAAAACTTAGCCATCCAGCGTCAAGCAAGGATTGTACCTTGTGTTTAAAAGACAGACACCTTTCAGTGGAATGACCGGCAGCCCCACCATGATAATCACACTTAACATTTGCATCATAGCCTTTAGGGTACAGTGGTTGTAAGGGCTTCAAAGGACAAACTACAACTAGACCATTACTAATGAGATTTGGCAAGAGTTCTATATATGTCATAGGAATGGGCATGAAATGAAAAAAATTATTCTTTTGATTAGGATTTCTCTGTGGAGTCATGCTCTAACCCTGACCTTGACCTTGTTTGGAATTATTTTGCACAAGCGGTGGCTGATGGAAACCTTGTCGATGAGTCTAATAAACCGGCATGGTGTTAGCAACGTATGAGGGTTTTTCTACCAATAACGAATATTTTTGCTTATAATGAGGTGACACACGACTTCTCAAGGTTGTTGTTGCTTCAACTTCTCCTTTTTTACTTTCATAATTGAATTCAGGCTTCTTAGTGTTGGTGGTCGCGACTGGGCCATGTGCAATTTTGCCACTTTTCAACCCGAATTCAATTATGTCTCTGATGACGATGATGTCAGCAAAGCTGGAAGAAATACTTCCCAACATATGTTCATAGAAAGGAGAATGCAAGGTGTTTATGAACATGGTCATCATCTTCCTGTCATGTAATGGTGACTCTACTTGAGCAGCTAATCCCTCCACTTTTGAGCGTACTCATTAAAGGTCTCAAAACCTTTCTTTGACATATTCTGCAATTGCAATCTGTCGGGAACCATGTCAACATTGTATTTATACTGCTTTAGGAATGCATCCACCAAGTCCCTTCATGAGCAAATGTGTGCTCGCTCAAGACGCATGTACCAATTCAAAGTCGGTGCAGCTAAACTATCCTGAAAGAAATGGACTAGTAGTTTTTCGTCATACACATAGGCTACCATCTCCCTACATTACATTGTCAGGTCGCTTTTGGGACAAAAAGTACCCTTATACTTCTCGAACTCTAGCACTCTGAACGTAGGAGGGATTATCAAATCTGGCACTAAGCACAAATCTGCTGTGTCCCCAAATCCATGGTTGCCTCCGCCTTCTATAGCCCTGAGCCTTTCTTCGAGGATTTGCAATTTGTTTTTTGCTTCCTCAGCCTAAAGGGATGCCCCTTGAACCACAGTCTGAGTTGTAACCTTTACTCGGGACCCTTCACCCGCTAGTACTTGCAGAACTCTTGGCTAGCAGTCATTTGGGGTCCAGTGGAAGTAGCCATCTTGACGGTATTCAGACATGTTGCGTTGGGATCTGAAGTGTTAACAGGTACAATGATTGTCACGTGCTCCTGCTTGGGGTATTCTCCAATAAGAGGAGTATAGCCCTGAGGCAAACTGTATGGAGGGAATCCGACGTGAGCTACCGTGCTCCCGTGAACAACATGGTTTTGGGCTTGTTGCCCTTCAAAGTGTGAGGTCAGAGGGTATGAGGATGTCGCTTCCTCGTTTCTAACCATCGGAGTTTCCTTAATACTTTTCAAAGCAGCTAATGCGTCGAGTATCTAGCTTATCTAGACCTTGATTTGGTTGATATCAGCCTGGATCGCCTCCTGTTATTCACTCAACTCTTCCATCTTTTCTCAGTCTGCGTGGTTTTGTAAGGGTGTCGTGGAAATCTTGTCATTATTGCCTTTCTGAAATTCTCTTTAATTTAAAAGAATTAGATGGGATCGAGATGTGAAAATGCCCAACTAAACCAGAAATATAGAGTTGTGTGTATATTGAATATGATATCAATGACAATTAACAAGGGTCTGGATTAGCAAAGTAATCTGAGTCATATATCAGAAAATTTTTGCTCTTACTAAAAACTTTTTTTCTAGAGACTCTAAAATGGATTCCCTCTCAATTCAAACCCTATATTAATTTCCATTTTTAGGAACACACAACTTTATAATTTCTGACTTATAACAAAATGGAGTCAAATGAGAGTGAATGCATGCAAGACTAACTAATGTGACAACTTATGGATGAATGTTGTTTATGAAATAGTATTTGTTATAGAAAATTAGCCTTCGTAATTTTGTATATGAGGTTGTTACCGCTTGATATCTGATATTGATGCAGCAGAAGTAATCTTTTCCATTTAATGGGTAGCATGCTGATACATATTTTTCTGCTTGTTTAAAAATTTATAGACTAATGGATATGATTCGATTCACAACATGAGTTTGTGGTGAAAATATGCCTAAATTATAATTTGAAAATTAGTTTCATAATCAACCAAAAAAGATAAATATTTAGTGATGTTTTGAATCTCAGCCTAAAGTCAAATATTGTAATTATAGTGGTTAAACAAAATGGAGGGATAAATCTTTATAAGTTCGAAGTAGTAAAACAACTATCTTAAGTAGTAAGTCGTAAATGTAGTAAAAAAAATTCAATTTTATTTCTTAATGAACAAAACTATCAAGTTTTTGGGTTAATTTTGTTCATTAAGAAATAAAATTGATTTGTTTTACTTGAATGGAAAACATTAATTGTGCCTGCATCAATATCAGATATCAAGCGGTAGTAGCTTTATATACAACAATACCTGGGCTAATTTTTTGTAACAAATACTATTTCTAAATAGTGATTAATTTTATCATGAATTTTCCTTTAGTTATAGAGTCCAGCATTTCAGGTTCATGCTAACTGTAAGATCTAAGAATCCTCACTCCTCTCTATAAAGTCACCGAGTTCTCCATCATATGGGTTCACCACCACGGCAGCCACCATAGCCAAATAGATCTTTTCATTCACAACAAATCTTAAAACTCAAACTAAACCCAAAACCACAACCAATGAACAAATCAAAGAACAGATCATAAATAGCTTACCTCTGTCGAACCTTTGCAAGAACCACAACCATTTCACGCACCAGGCACGAAGAACCACCAATAGGTCCAAGGCCAACTAACCTACCCTCAACACGATTTGAAAGCAAAATCAGTGATTCAAAACCTTTCCAAGATGGAGAAATCGGAAATGGTGAAGAGGAAGAACAACTTAACTCTGTCCAAGGTTTACAAGACTCGATGGCAGGCACGAGCTCCACCAACATCAACCACTTCACGCACACAAAAATCAAGCGGTCGAAAACACTCTATGGAGGCCAACTAACCTACCCTCAAATGATTTGGGAGCAAAATCAGTGATTCAAAACCTTTCCAAGATGGAGAAATCGGAAATGGTGAAGAGGAAGAACAACTTAACTCTGTCCAAGGTTTACAAGACTCGATGGCAGGCACGAGCTCCACCAACATCAACCACTTCACGCACACAAAAATCAAGCGGTCGAAAACACTCTATGGAGGCCAACTAACCTACCCTCAAATGATTTGGGAGCAAAATCAGTGATTGGAAAAGTTTGAAGGATGGAGCACCCGGAAATGGTGGAGAGAAATTCTTGGTAGCACATGAAGGAAGCCGCAAAATGATTTTAAGGAAAAGGAAACCCTAAACTTAAATGAAAGTTGCGTCGGACGAGCCAGAGGCAAAAATCCGTCTCCACTTATGTCGACCATAGTCGATGCTACACGTCATGCTCAGTAGAGTTGGCCAGGCCGAAGCTATACACTATATATTTCTTTTCGCTTCTTTAATATTTTGTTATAATTAATAAAATTATAATTAAATTAAGTTATAATTAATAAAATTAAACTATAATATTTTTAATAATAAATATCTTTTTCAATTTTAAGTAAATATATCTTTATTAAAGCTTTTTGAATAAGGTCAAATTTTTATTTCATATCAACATGATTTACTTCTATTCTTATATTGTGTTTTATTATGTTATATTAAAAATTTGTCTATTATAATCAATTCAAATAATAACATTATATTAATAAATAAAAATTATTATCATTATACTCTTATTATATGATATTATTAATATTCAAACATAATATTTATATATACTTTATAAATACAAATAAAGTTATAAATACAAATTAAAATTAAATATTATAATTTGTAGATCAATAATTCTTAAATTAACTTAACTATGTTATGTAAATGTAAAAAAAAAAATTATATTGAATCGTTTCTGTTAGTAATAAAGTAGTATGACTTATTTCATAAAACATATCTTTAACAACAAAAATTAATTTGTAAACTATGTCATATAATAATCAACATTTGTAATTAAACATATTTACACAATCACATGTAATACACATAATATATAACATATAACCAATGAAGTACAACGATAATTTATGATTGTTGTATTTTCTTTTCCACTATCCTCTCAATACTAGTTGAACTACTTTGAATTTTTTATACATCCTTTCATAGTCCAAAAAAATTTCATGCATTTTTAAACAAATCTTTTTTACATAATTTTCTATCTACAAATGTAGTTAACTCTAAAATAAAATAAAAATTTTGTATGAAACTATTCACCTTCTTGAGTAAATGTATCCATACAAACCTAATTTTATTTAAAATTAATGCAATTAAATTTTGATATTGTTATATGTGTTGTTAGTGTAACACAACCCAATTAAAATTAATAATTAAACTAAAAAGATTAAAGAGTCTCTTGTGTTGATCTGCACATTCACTTTTCTTTCCAACCCTATTTCAAATGAGGAGTCTCTTCTTCCCATGAAGAATCTGTTATGCAGCTCTAATTAATATACTTTTGCTATTCTGCACTCATTTCAAGTGAATAGTATCTTAAGTTTTTCCACCATTTTAAATGAAGAGTCTCTTATGTTCCTTGATTGAGTTTCATTTCAAACTCAATTAAAATAAAACTAATCAATTTAATTAAGACACTTTTCAACCATCTCTTCTTCTTCTTGCCAAATTCTAAAACTCAGTCACACACCAAGAGTCATTAAAACATTCCTCGAATACTTTTTCTTATTTCTCTTATTTATTTACTTTTTGACAAAAATATTATAACATACATTAGAGAGAATATAACATATTTGTATCATCATAAGTAACTAATACACATACTACATTGCATTTTAATAAATTAAGTATGATTTGACATGTCATACCTTATATTCACTCATTTTATGCTTCAACTATCATTCATTTATATTTTATGATTCAACTATAACTAAATTAAATTTTAAAAGTTATGATCAAATAAATTTTTATTTATTTCATCAAATTTTTAATAAATAATCATAATAAATTTTTATCGCTTATTTATTTACTACATTATTTGGATCTTATTGTATTTTTTTAATATTTTGAAATTTTTCTGTATTAATTACACTACAAAATACTAAACAAATTTTAATATATATCATTAAATTCATAATTTTTTCTAATGTTAACAATAAAACATATATTTTGTTTTATTTTTATCCTCTTTTCATTTTTTTGAATAAAATACAAAAAATATAATTCTATTTTTTATGATCACCTTTTTCTTGCTATTGGATTTCTACCTTCTTTATCAAAATTAAAGAAAAAGAAAAGATATATATAGTTTTTTATCATTTTCATTATATATATATATATAGTTTTCATTTTATATTTCTTTTCTTAAAAATAATAAAACATAAAAAAACGTATTAAATAAAAAAATGATAAAAAAAGAAAAGAATTTGAAAATAGGGCACTCTTTCTTCTCATAATCGGGGGAATATCCTTCTGTAAGAGTTGCACCATCCTCACACCAGAAACCTCCAAACCTCTTGATCCTCCCGTACGTTCTTGCTCTTGGTCCCTCTGCACTACTTCCCTCTGCAGCTCTACTGCAATGCTTGGTCCCTCTGCACTACTTCCCTCTGCAGCTCTACTGCAATGCTTCCCCCCTTTACAATGCTTCCCCCTCCTATGGCCAGCACCAGCATTACCTTATTCTAACAAAAGTGCCTTTGCAACACTTCCTCATACAGCTAGCATTACCCTATTGCAACAAAATGGTTTCGTCCCTGCAAATACCACCAAGCCAGTCCTCCAACGGATATTTTTTCTACCAAGCGAAGATACTATTTCACTGACTCCATCTTTTAATATTTGGACTCACGAAAAAGACAACTCCCAGAACTACATGGTTTCCCCCTAGTTCTCCAGCACTCATCTTTAGCTCTCCTACAGTAAACTCCCTCCTCCCACTCACAACTCTCGCAAGTAAAGGAAAGAAAAAAACCTTAACGGAGTATTGGATCAAGAAAGAGCAACGGAAGAAGGGAAGAACACATAATGTTTGTTACTTGTTTATTCTGTTTTGGCTTCACTGTTTCATTCTCAGAGTACACCTTACACATACGTGTCTTGCATTCAATGTAATACTGTCCTGCACCATGCATTCATCAGCATTCACCGAGTAAAACAACAAATACAGTCACTAGTTGAAATAATAAAAATACTGCTTAAAACTGAAAAAGATTACAAAGCTTCCACATCTCAGCCATCATCCCCAAGCCATTATGCTATCCAAACATACCAAGACACCCAAAGCCTCTCTCAAACCCTCCAATGCCATCCACATTTGCAGGTGCTCACTACCATAGATCCCTCAAGATAGTCGTGCACAGTCCCTGTTGTCTTCTTTATCCACTTGCGAGTTGCACCACCACGTTAGCCTTTGATTCACCGTATCAAACCAACCTCAAGCAAACTAAAAAACAACAAAAAAGACATTACCACTTGTCCGCTCCCTTCCCTTGTCGGTGACCTCCTCACGCCTCCCGTCGTCAGCCCCTCGCCAAGCCCACCTTTGCTCTCGGTTCGCGGTGCCTTGGATCCTTTAGCGGCTGCTGCGAGCATCACCAAGCCTGGTTTAATCTTCTTTACCCTCGTTGCCATCCCTTCGTGCTCTTCTTCCCCTTACATCACCTCCAAAACCAAGTCATTCTTCCGTCGTCACAGTTCTCCTAATGACGCCTCTGCACACCGCCTCCAAGAAAATCACCTAACTACCACCATGCATCTCCGTCGTGCACCTCTATCATGCTTCCACCATGTACCCCTACAATAGCCCCATCTTGCCAAATCGCCATCAAACCACCAGCAACCAGCACCTCGCGTGCCACCCAGCTAGGGTTCACGCTGCCCACAAGCTCGCTTCATTGTTGTCACCAAACCTCGACCTTAAACACCCAAATACCTGCGCCAAAAAACAAAAAAAAAAAAAGCTTCATCGCTGTCGTGGATGCTTCCGCTTCTCCCTCCGCCGCTCGCGCCACCATCAAGGAGACGTCGGAGCACTGCCAAGAGCCACCGCTCATAACCCCTCCGTCGCAAGCAGCAGTGTTGCAGTGCCGAAGTCATAAACCAATGCTTAAAATTTGACTCCACAAGTCGTCATTTTCGTCGACATTATCTGTGTCGGTTGTTGGTGTGGTGCACGGTGTGGTACAAAGTTCGAAAAAAGCCCACACGCACCACTACTTGAAACACTACAACAAAACAGTATAGGAAATGGAAAGGAAACACTAAGAAGAAAGAAGAGAAACACTGTGAAAGAAGGTGGAAGTGAAGAAAGCTGACAAGTGAATTTCTTTCCCACGTATCATTAAAGGATAATTCAAATTTTTTAATTTATTTCATATCATGTTTTTATGGTTTAATCCAAATATTTTAAAATTAACTTTTAAATAAAGTCACATAAAATCATTTTTTTTATTTTATTTAATTAAAAAAATATATTTGAGTAACATGTGTATAAAAATTATACTTTATAATAAGTTATTATTATTTACAGTAATACTTATTTATAAAATGTTACATGTATATTACTTATAATAACATTTATATAAAAAAAATGTTACTGTAAATTTTAAAATTTATATATAGTAACATTTTAGATAAATGTAACTATAAAAATGTTACTAAAAATCATAAATGTTGTAGTGTGTAGTGGTTCAACATAGGCTTTTTTGGGTTCAATATGTTAAGTTAAAAAAATATTTGAGGCAAAATTGTGTGTAATTGGAACATAATAACACAATTTATGTGAAAATAATAATAATTTAACTATTAAAATTAATGGTCTAATTTAAGAGGGATTAGCAACACAAACAAACATTAGTGTGAATGATTAAAAAAGAAAAATATATTTTTGTTACACGAGTTTAGATTATGCTAATACATATCAAGTCACATAATTTGTCAAATAGTAAAGTTACACACACGAATCATATTTATTGGTTTAGAGTTTGTTGTAAAAAAATTATGAGACAGATATCAGTTGTAAAAAAGTATGAAATGACTTGATATCCAACTCGAGATCACTCTTATACTAGTCTCACACTCACTAATAATTTGCATAACTCCAAGCGAACCTAAAACTCTTATGGTGGTAGTGTGTCCGTCATTTGTCTTTGCATTCACTTCTGTTGCATCTCAATCCTAATAGCAGACAAACAAACATTAAACACTATCGTGGCGACATGTCTTCTTCTTAGTATCAACCTAATATTCTTATCTTTGTCATTCGTTTCCACCATTTGTCTTCTTCGTTTGCCTTCAAACATCTCAACCTTAGTATTAGGCAAACAAATCTAAACATTGTTGTGGTGTGTTTTCTTTTTCACATCAATAGTATCATTCTCATCCATTATTTGCCTTCATGTCGTTTTCCTCCACTCCTCAACTTTTTCGCCTCTTCTCCAACATAATCTCTTTTTCAACCTTTCATGCTTATAATTTGTAAGAACACAAGCTCTTTTTCTACCAGAAAGTACACTAACAGTGTGCATTACGTGATTCTTTTTTTCACTTGATTGGGTGACGTGATTGATGGATGGTGACAATGTTTATTTGTAATTATTCTTTTGTTAATTATTATTGATTATTTTCATATGAAGCAGATGTTTTGGTGATTTATAATTATTCCAATGTCTATATTTAAATAGAAAAAATAATTATACTAAGTCTACCATTGACATGGAAGTATGAAGGCCACATGTCTTATGTTGCCGATAACATTATCTAAAGGTCCTACTCAAATGATAATTTAAAGTTCAACTCCCATCATTGGTAAAGATTCTTGCACAGGCCATTTGAACCAACTCAAGGACTCAAGAAAAAGCCTACAAAATATCTTCTAAATGTTTGGGTTCGTTATTAGGGTAAAGGACAATGCAATTTACAAGTATAATGAAAAGTGAGTGTGATGCTAATAGGAAAAAGTATGGAAACACTAACTTCATTCAACATTTTAATAGTTATTATATTAATCCTAATATAGATATTGATAACAAACAAAAAGCATTAGGTATTTGGAGAAAAATGTCACGGTGATCCTAGTATTACGAATTTGAAATTTGTTGAATTCAATCAAAATAAAATTCTTGTTGTACTTGTTAGAATGATGATAATTAATGAACTTCCTTCTAAGTTTGTTAAAAATAAAGCTTTAAATTAATTTTTTGTAAAGATCATATTACTTTTCTAATTATGAAAATGACAACTTTTAACAAAATAGAAAGTTCTTAAATGTTGAAAATTGAACTTGGATAGACTGGATTTAACATAAAAAGAAAATGTAAAAATCGAAACTGATATTTTTTGATGAGTTGAGTAATAGATTTACCTAAATCTTACAAGCCACAAACACCTCTATATTATCATATATTATAGATTTTTTAAACACCTGTATATTATCATATATTATAGATTTTTTTTAAATGTCAATATATAATCTAAGAGTCAAATAGAAACATGAAATGTGTACACTAAAGGAAGAGTCTCTTCATATATTTTTATAGGTGTCATAATTTTATAATTTTAAAATAGAACAGGAGATGTGTACAACAAAATGGAAAATCCCCACTGTATATTACTAGTGGCAAACAGACACTTCAAGCCTCTACATATTTTAAGAAAAAAAAAAACTAAAAATGATGCTTAAAAAAAGTAATAAGTGATTACACGTTTTAGGATTTGAATAGTTTATTTTTTTTTAATTTTAAAATATAATAAAAATAAAATAGGATATAAAATGTATACT
>Ga0209700_106950_pt1 | contig 16713 bp, 5 predicted proteins | sample SiratroredBW_FD_187528 | JGI IMG/M metagenome (GOLD analysis project Ga0209700, IMG submission 187528) | Root nodule microbial communities of legume samples collected from California, USA - Siratro red BW (SPAdes) (version 2) | ecosystem: Host-associated > Plants > Roots > Nodule | place: USA...
ATTTGTTAAAATTTGGTTAGCTTACCCTTTTCTTTGGTTGTATTGTGTTTGATTTTCTATCTGTGATGATCGTGTCTTGACACGGGAGCAGATGGTGCTGCAGATGGATCTTTGGGAGATCATCTAGTTTGAAGGATGCTGTTAGGAATAGTGCATTATTTTGAAAAAACTTATATATGATATTGTAAATATATTTTGAAATTTCAGTTTAGCTTTATTATGTAATTTTGATATATGTTAACTATGGGATACTGTGAGATACACATGATGATAATATAGTAGAAGCTTTAATTTTGTGGGATGTTACAGTTAGAGTTTTTTTTTTCTTTAATTGAAATTGATAAGATTATTTTTTGTATGGCTTTAAGATATAATTTTTTAGTTAACGTTAAATTATTTTTCAACTGAAAATGTTTGAATTATTTTTATGCTAATTTATACCAGAGTTATTTTTATATTTATAGATGATGTTTTTGGTCTACGATAATAGTGTTATTTTTAACTAAAGTTAACCATGTTTTTTTCTTAACCTTAATTAAGAAAATTTTTGACCAACCATGATAAGAATTTTTTTTGTTACTATCACCTTAAAAAGTTTTTAACCTAAATAATTAAAAAAAACAAGAAAAATTTAAGCTTATCAACGACTTAAAAAAACATTAATATTAATGTCAACTGAAATAATTATAACTAATATTAACTGAAAATAACTTCGATTCGTGTGTTAATTGAAAAAGAAAAACTCTTATTAACGTATTAATTGAAAAAAAAAAACTCTTATTAGCATTAACTAAAACAAATTCTTTGAAGATTTTAATGGAAAAATAGTCTTAATCAATATCGATTGAAAAACACCACCAAATATTATTTTTGAATTATTAAGTATTATTTAATACCAAACTATTTTTTAAATAATAATAATTGAAATATTTTATCTAAATAAATAAAACAAAATCCATAAATTTAAATGATATCATCGAAAAAAAAAATTAAAAATAAAATAATTTAAATTAAAGAGCATTTGATTTAGTGTATATTAATTTCTTTGAAATTATGATTTTTTTTATCCAAATACATGTTAGAAGATTAGAAGCTCGGAAATCTAAAGTGTCATCTCATAGATTTAGGAAATTAATTATATGTTTAGATTAAATAATTGTTTTTGTTTATATGTATAGTTATAAAGCCATACTTATATTTATATTTTGGTTTTAAAAATATAAAAAGAGAAAAATATTATTTGCATAGGTGTGAAATAATTTTTTTAATTATTACTTTATCTGTGTATATCTTTATAAGATATCTCACAAATCAATGATGCATTGGACGCGTGTGTGTCATGATTTGTAATTTGTCATCCTATAAGCAAATAAGTAATTAATCCCTCTTACTAATACACAAAATATTTATGGATAAAATAAAAAAAAACAAAGCAAATATATTTTAATGGGGAAGATCATGTATTAAAAGCTAAATCAGTGGACCAGAATATGACACGTGGCTTTATCTCCACAAACAAACGAGAATGTGAACTTAAATGCCAATCTTCTTAGTGTCGGCCTTATTGTCAAAATGGAAAACTTTTATGAATGAATTTAAAATTAAATTTAACATAACGTATTTGATAATTAAAATTATTCTTACACATATTCATATTTATGAATAACCAATGTAATGAAATTCCTATCTTTTCAGATTGGTTCTTTTTGTTTGCAAATGCCGTGGTTGCTTTCATTCATAATTAGTCTTATTAAATTGAAGGACAAATTAATTAGATGTTATTGGAATTCAGTTTTGGACATAACTTTTTTGATCAAATCTTATTTATTTTTCAGTCAGATCAGATCAGTTTTAGATTTATAAAAATTTATAATAGTAATTTACCATGTTCATTAGAAAAAAACTAGTTTGATTGGTGTTGTTCATACATTATTTAATTTTTAATTGATGTAATTAATTTAATTATTTTTTATTTCTTATTTATTTAAATTTTTGTGAATTAATTAAATAACATAAAAACATCTTTTTCTCAAAAAACTTATTAATAAAAAACATCACATTTCACGTAAATAATCTGAAATTATTCTTTTAAAAGCACCAATTAACTTCACTCATCAGAAATAGTTTTAAATTTTTTTATTAAAATTAATTAAAAAATGTTTTTTTAATATAAAATATTAGAGAAATATACAAAAAAGAGGTTTATTAAAAAAAAAAATACATTTATTGAAAAATTAAGATAAACAAACAGATGCATTATTTTTATCTTCTTTATTGGCTTGGTTCTTTCTTGACATTCTAAAGAAACAGTTTTTTTTTTTTTTTAATGAAACAGAAATGTTATGAGATACTTAAAAACATGCTAAAAGAATAAATAATGTTAGAAAAAAAAATTGAAAACATTTTTTTAAAACAACACTCAAGCTTTGAAAACTTAGCAGTCTTAATTAAGTAAAATATTGTATACTTTTCGTTGCTATTTATCTAATTAATTTAAACAAGTACAATAAATGAATAAAACTATATGTCACAGAATGAAATGCAAAATGAATGCCGAGTTGATGCTTTGAAAAATTAAATGAAAGGGAGAGTTCAGTGTAAAAATTAAGTAGCTTTTGGAGGGAACGAACCTCTTTCCAGTATACAAAAGGAAATTTTGAATCTCTTTAACCAGAGATGTTTTGAGAAAATGTTTTGACATAAAAGCATTGTAGAATATATATATATATATATATATATATATATATATATATATATATATATATATATATATATATATATATATATATATATATATTTCAGAATGTTACATGCTAGCTACTCAAAGAAACACTAAAGGTGAATTTGATTGAATTTATTTTTTTTAAATCACTTTTTTAGATAATATTTTTAATAATAATAATAATAATAATAATAATCTATAATTATTAATGTATAACTATTAATAAAATAATTCCTCTTTATAATAGTTTTATAACCCTTTTAATGTATACATTTTGTTATCAAATTCATCCTTATCAATATAATTTATTTTTATAATTTATAACTGTTATTTAAATTCAAGTAACAACTTACAATAAAAAAGTTATCTATAGAAATTAAGAAACTTATTTATTTTATAATTATTTTTATAAATACACTTTTAAAAATTTTAATAATATTTTTTATTTGAATAATTATGATGACAATTATTTTTTACTTCTATTTTTTATTATCATAAAAATGAATACGTATTAATAAAAAGTGAAAATACCTTTTTATCCTCTTTCATTCCTTTATTTTAAATATATATTTTAAATTATATAATAAAAAGTAATAAAGTCGTAATTTATTTAATATTTTAAAATTTAAAATGTGAAAAATCATATTCCAAATTATATAATTTAAAATATAATTAATCACAAATTTTTCAAAAATATCTTTTATATTTTTGGAAAATGGAAGTGCAGGAAAGAACTATGAAGGTGCAGGAAGAAGCGACCTAAAATCCAAATCAAATCTGGGCTAAGACTTACAAGCCCAAATGTGAATATCAATGGATCTATAGACTTTTCAGGCTTAAAACTAAAGGTGAAGTTCAAGTTTAAATCTAGGGCATGTGTTGAATTAAAAGTATATTTTTTGTACGATATTTGATTGTTTTTTCTCATGGATATTTTTCAGTAATATTTACTTGTTTTAAAATAGTGTAATTACAGACGCATACAGGTACATAATTTTAATTGCTTAAGGTTATTTGTCTGTAATTTCTAAAACAAATGTAAGAAGAACAAAAGAGAGATAAGTATAATACACTTGAATGGACAAATACTAATTTTAAAACATTAACTTCCATATCTCTCCAAATCTTAAAAGTACACACATGCCTTAGAAAACTCCAAAGTCATTAGATATTTTATAACGTTAGAAAACTAAAAGTACATGCACTTCATTATATTTTATTCTAACCTATTATTATATTTAAATTGATTAAAAATTGTGATCAAGAAAGAGTACGTTATTTATTTATTAAACACGAGAGAAAAAAACTATTCTAGATTGCATTATTGAATAATATTCCCTGTATAGGTTGAATCCGAACTAAGACTGAAGTTGTCAATTCAACTTGTGCATACTAATAATAATATTTCTTTTGGTTACAACATACTAAATACTATTTTCCAGATAAGACTAACACTAATACAATCATACGAAACCTATTTTTGTTCTCTTTTTAGTATTACAATTAATTATTTTTCTTATGGCATTATTATCATCACACAAAATTACTAATTAGTCATATATGTTATTTTTATCCTTTAATAAATTTATTTCTTTTAATTTTTATCATAGTCAAAATTATTAAATAATTGATCAACAACAATCACTAAAAATAATATTTTTAATAACGGTTGAAAACAATTTATAATGACATTTTTAAAATAATTATTTATTTAATTATCGTTAAAAGTTAAATATGACAACGATTGTAACTATTATAGGGTTTAGGGTTGTAACTATATAAGGATGAGGTGAGAAGAATTGTTATTATTTTGTTGACATAATAAAAGAAAATTATATCAATAATGCTAGCAGAATTTTTCTTATCAGGGCGCAACAATGACAATATTATTATTGTTCTTCTTCTTGTAGTACCACTCTTCTTCATTTTTTAAAGACAGAAATGTTTTTCTCCTTTTTCTTGCAAAAATACAAATGTTCTTCTTCTCTTTTTGCAGAAGTACAATAACAATAACATGACAATGTTAACAATAACAGCATACTCATTTTTCTTCTTATGCATGCACAATGACGGTAGCAAAATGGATATAGTAAGTGGAGACCCTACATCAAACTATAGAGAACTCTAAAATAAAATTACATAGGAAAAAAAAAGTGGAGGAAAAGAAATTTCATAAAACTTTTAACGATGATTAACCTAAAATCACTGTTAGAAGTCTGTTATTTCAATATTAAATTAATTATAAAATTTTTATTGTCGCCTTCTCAAGTTAATTATTAAACTTTTACGTTAATTATATTTTCTTCACTTTGAGCAAAATTTAATATTTTGACGTTAAATTATTTGTAAAGTTATATCGTCATGTTTTTGACTGTAATTTCTTTTATATCATTTTTTTTTTATTTTTGACGATAAAATAACTATTATTGAGAATGATGATGAATTTTAAAATTATCACCATATTTTTTAAAAAATGATATTAAAAAGATTGTAATTAAAAGACATAACAAATTATTATATTTATAGTAGATAATAAGTTAAAATAAAAAATTAAGAGGGTTACATTAATCTATCAATAGAAAAAAATTAAGAAGATTACGTTAATCTATCAAGCTCATGTATATGTATATACAATTAAATTAAAACTAATATTCACGATGATCATCTGTATAGCATAGCCTAGGCTATATAATTGGTCTACAAATATATTTAATGACTTTATTCTGCAATAATACCGAGAACTATTAATATTATCTTGAGAAGTATGAAATAAACTATAAAATTATACTTAACCATGCACGCCACTTAGTTTTGTCTTACATCTCGTTTGAATTATTTTGTGTGTAGATAAAGATTCTCGTAATTATCCTATAATACGTACATTGTATTCTCCATTCAAAAGAACATTTTATTTCCAAACTTCATTTTCTTTTCCATTTTTTAAGGATACATATGTCATGTGTTGTTGGATTAGTATTTAGAACAAACATGAGAATAATTAAAATAATTGCTTAGTGGTGGCATAGAAGGAGGGAAGTGCTTGCCATAAGATAAACAAATAACATATATTTTAATTAGAAGTTAGGATTCAAATAAGAATGATTAGTAAAGCCATCAAGAAACGAATATTAAAATTTGGGCACCATTCCAATTATGACCAATCAAATAACGGGTGCTTAATTGGAGCAACTAAGGCTATATAAATATTTTACATGATAGTTTAGTGGATGATTAATACATCTAATCAACTTGGTTTTTTATTCAATTATATATTTTGTTATATCTTGAAAACGGTCTAGAATGCTGACGTGAGCAATAATCCCTAAAAAATGTACTAAAATTGGAAAGCAACTTAATGGATTTATTTTTTAAAAGCCACCTATTCTAGCTAGGAGAAGAATAATTCAAACAAAGTATGAAATAAAGTTATCTGACACAAAATTATTAAAATAAAAACTATAATAAAAATTGTTCATATATATATATATATATATATATATATATATATATATATATATATTTATTGTGTCTTTGGCTTTCTATAATTTTTATAATTAAGTTTAATAAAGTTAGTTTACGACACTTTGGAATCTTTAGAATACTAATACTTGTCTGGTTGTTTTGTTAACAGTGAAGGTTCAATTAAAAAAATTGCAAAAAAAAAACTCAGAGATCTAATTATAATTTCTTTACCTAAAAAATTTAAGTATAAATCTCAAATGAATTAATATATAAAATTTATTTTCAATAAATAGACAAAATTATATATATGAATATGTTTATAATATAGTAAAACTTGGAACCTTGTTCATTTAGATAAGTGGGTCATAAGAATTACGAACTCCGTTGTGACCCAGCATAAATATTTAATTTACAAAGACAACCTTGACCCGTTTCATTTGTCCAAACTCTAAACATTTAGGAATAAAAAATGGTTAAAAAAGAAAAGAAATTTTTCCCCAAAGAAACAATATACTTTGAAAGCATTTTCTACGACTATTGAAACACATAAAAGTCGTCGCAAGATATATTTAAGTAAAATGAATTGCATTTGTGAGGGGTTCTAAATTTTGAAGTTATACCTTATATAGAGAAAATCAATATTACTTAGGACAAAAATAGTATAGGAATAATTTTTACTACAAGAACAAAAAGAATTTGAGTAAAAGGCTATTGTATATAAATATATTCAGGGTTTGCATATTTTAGTCGTTAAAAGATATAAATTTGGGTTTTATTTTTATTAGTTATGTTCTTTTAACATATATTAATTATTTATTTAATATTTACAATCGAGATTATTGTCACTAAAAAAAACTAAAAACATAAAAACATAAGTTGAATATTTTTCAAAAACCCAACTTAACAAATGAGATTAACTTAATTAAGATGTATTTGGTGTCAGACTAATATAAGATTAACTAAACTATTTGTACTAATTCACACAATATAGATATGTCTAACACAATTATATTAAGTTAACAAGGACAAGATAAATGTACATTTTTAATAACATTCATAACTTTCAACTACTCAAAAGAATTAATTTGAGGGTCGGAACATCTTTTATAGGTATACTCTCACCCTTAACTAAGAATAGTTCATCAACACGATAAAGAAAATATATCGAAAGAGAATATCTCAGGAAGTACAAAGCATCAGACTAGGAAAAGAGACCTTCTTAGTTCATACAATGACACTTTCTTTAAAAGAGAAAAGAAAAATATCATAACGTATAATTTTTCATCATAAACACCGTAGGACGGAACAAGAACAAGAAAAATATATTTATAACAAAAATTTACTAAATTTAATACTTTATATATTTATATTTGTGGTTTTAATGGTTTAAGAATTAGGTTAAAGTTATCTTTATATTAATTTTAAGTGGATGTTAATTTGTGTTAACTATTTTATTAGTAACTATTTACACTTACATTACAACAAAAAAGCTATTTAGAGATCAACTTTTAGTTATCAAATGAAATGAGCTAATTATGATCAAAATAGGCACCAAATTAGATTTTAGTTGCTATATAACTACAAAATAAAAATAATGATTAAATTTAGTAACCAATTAAGTTAAAATAATTGATATCTAATATTAACTACTAAGATTTTAGTAACTTATATTATTTAATGTGATATGTATTACTATTTTTATGATGGAAATATAGGATTTAAAATAATTATTTTTTTTATTAATAATAAAAGCGAAAATTTTGATTATAAATATTTTGTTGATGTCATTTCTGTTCTTTTATAGATTTTGTCACCAAAAATTTTGTGACAAAACTTTCCTTGTTTTGTTATCAATACTTTCCATCACAAAATAATACTTTTTAAATAGTGTAATTAAACTAATTAAAGACTTTTTCAAATTTCAAACTCTAAAACTAAAAGGTTGCTTGTAGTGCAATACCTTAGGTTCTTCATCTTGAAGAAGTACACACGTGAACGAAATTTTAGTAAAACTGAAGAAAATTAAGAGGAGAATGATCCAAAGTATTTTTAAAATACTTTTGAAAGTTGTATGGTCAGAACTTGTAACCTTGTGCACGGATAATTTCTATCGTTTCCTTTGTATTACGAGTACTTTTCTGGCGTTCCATAAATTTATTTTAATATATATATATATATATATTCAAATACAGGGAGATAAACACTCTTGGAGTTATATAATAGTATTGTTGAAGACTTATGCTTTCCCATTTTATTAATTAACAACTCTGCAGTCTACCCTATCCCCTACACCCAAAGGAAGAAAAAATAAAGAAAATACTGTGCAGTCAAAGCAATTGTTTTTTAATTAACCCAGGAATAAAATTTTCTGATATAAATTAAATTCAACTATCTAGTATTTAAATATTGCTAGAAAGAACGGACATTATTGACTTTGTTTTTCTCCCCGAATCTCCAAGATCTTCAATTAAAAATTCTCTTCAATTAATCACAAACTAATAAATATTAAGAAATAATGTCATTCAAGCATGTGTCCGGCGGCTGGTTACACAAAGGATTAATTAAAGAAAGATAATTAAAAAGGAGCTTTAGTTTGTCATCTAGTGTTTGACAATAAAAAATGTGCGTGATATAAATATTAGTTTTTATCATATGTAAGTTTGATGTGTTAGTTTATAATTAAACATCAATTTGTATAGATAAGAGTTAGGAGAGAGTCTTAGTATTTAATTAAAAGGGTGACTGATTAAATTAAGGATATAATAGGTTACTAGGTTAGGTTTGCTATGCAACAAACATATATAAATTATGTCAAATTTGATGAAACAAAATAATCAAATCAAATTCTACAGTAAAAGCTTAGACTTGGTTTCATGTTCTAGTGGCACATGGAACCACAAAACAAGGCATCTTGTTGAATTGCTCCACCTATATACCCTGAGTGATATATTGCCTCAATTATACACTAAGAATTTGTTTGTGGTATAGTTAGTTGATGATGAATTGGGAGAGGAGGAAGCATTCATTATAATATTAGGAGATTAAAAAAGGAAGATGTGGCAAGAAAAAAGAGAAACCAATATCGGTTAGATGGGGATATGATGCACAATGGAAAAAAGAAAATTATAAATTATAGCCTATCAAAAACAGTAAAGTCAAACTAAAAGCAAATTAAAACTAAAAGTATTTTATTTCATATATTTTTCAAAGTATCAAAATTAATGGAAGTACATTATAATGGAGTGAAATTAGTCTCTTCTTGGACATGAAAATGAAGCTGATCATGAGGTGTTTTCTAGTAATTGTAACCCTGAAATTATATCTAAAAGCATTACTTAGCTAGTTACCAAGTTACACCTCCTAATGATTTTGACTTTTATAAATTGGGTGGGTAAAAATTTCAAAGGGTTGTTGTAACAACGATTTTGAGATTCTTAAAAGAGAATATAAACTATGGTTCTTTAATAAAGGAGATGCTAATAATATCTTTTGTAAAACACTGTTTTAATAACACGCTTCTATATTTCATAATGAAACTGTTTTATTTATTTCTTTATTTGCTGGTTTTCTTGGATATTTGCTAGCAAAACCCCTAAAGAAAATTACATTGTTTAAAGCGCTTGAATTTGCCCAAGTTAATTTGATGTTATTTTTTTTTTTCATATTTATAAGTCGATCGTTGTTATATATTCTGAATAACTATTAAATGGTTTTGAGCATTTTTTTTTTCATCAGAATAAAATCGTGGTATTTAATTAATACAAGAAGTACCATAGTTCAACAAAATAGAATAGGTAGGAACATATTTAATTATGCCACCTTACATCTTATGTCCATATACACCAGAAAAGCTAGAAAAAAGGACAGCTCAGAATTTTGCTTCATAATTAAGCCACTTTTTCATAATTTTGACAATCTTTGCGTGACACACGGCTAAATAGATTGAGATTAGTGCATTAAGAGATGAAATTCACTTGTGTGAAAAGTCCAAACACTGGTTGGATAAATTTGATTTCATTCATTGGAGACATTGTTTTAGTTATACAAGCAACTACTTCACATGGGAAAATTATATATTAAATAAGACGAGATTAGGAAATAGGTAATGATAAAAGTAACTTGTCACTGTCAGAAAAATATTTTCAGATAAAAAGCCATTGTTATAAGATTTGTATTAGTGTTTATTACCTTCCTATACCTCATCAAACAACTAAAAGTAATGAGAAACCATAAAATTTAACCCCAGGTGTTATGACCAAATTCCAGTTTCAAATTTACAGATTTGAAAGCCTTATATTTTCACTTTGCACGCCCCATTGGAGTTTGCTTCACTCCCTTAACATGCAACATTACAGCAATTTATCCTCACAAATTTATATGATCTCCCGGATCCATTATTTGTGTCAGTGTATATGATTCTATGAATAAAAATTCAGTAAAGAGGATATGTACTTATAACGTCACGAAACTAATTATATTATTCATTGATCACAAATTTTTATACATAATTAGTTTGATCATATTGATAATAATTATAACAAAATTTATATACTAATAATTTTTTATTAGTTCGTACCCTGTATATAAAAGTTTTTACAATTGACACTGCTATTTGTGTCTCACAGAAATAGATAAAGAACATAGAGAATGAAAGAGAACGTTATCTAATATGTACTTAGAATGTAGAGAAGTGTATGTAATATCAAATGGCTACATGCTATGATAAATACATCGTATGTATTGTATATGTTGTCTGAATTTGTCTGAATTCTTAAAGGTGGTCATTGTCAGACTCTTCAGTGAATGGCTTTGCAGGGACCAGGATAAGCTGACTCTAATGAATTGTAATTTTTCTTTTCACCTTTTCTCATTTCCTTATCCCAGATGCTTTAGAATTGATGCATTAAAATAATTCAAGGAAAAACAAGGAAACTGCTAATCAAACCTACAAGTCCTGTATATACTAAATTACATCCTCCTGAGAGAACTTATTGTATTTGACTCCAAGTTGAGGCCTAGTTGAAGATCTAGGGCTTTACTATGACTCTGATTTGAAGAAGGGAAGTGGCAAGGTTTATAGATGAAAGGAGTGTTACTATTTGCATTGGAGAAAGTAAACATGCAAGTATCTTGTTGTGAAGGAGGGTGTGATGCCAGAGAATACCAACTAGATTTCTGGTCACAAGAAAAGTTGGTGTCTAAAACATTTGAATTGAAGCTAATCTGAGGTTCTTCACAAAGGGTGAACTCAGAATTATAGGTAGAGGGGTCATAGAACCAAGGACTATCTGAGGCTTGGTAAGCAAAGCCATGGTTGGTTTGAAAAGGGTGTTGGAGGTAACGGTTTATGGATTGAAGCTGCAACCTCTTCTTCTTCATTCTCTCTTTCTTGTGGGCATTTTGGTGGCCTCCTAATGCTTGTGAGTTTGCAAATTCTTTGAAACAGTATTGGCACTCGAACTTCTTCTCATCTGGGTCTTTGGCTGAGGTCTTTTCTTGCACAGTTTTGTCTCCTCCTGAAGAGACTGAGTTAGAGGAGTTTACGCTTTCATCTCCTTCACCAGAGTCTTTGAGACAGCCCTCTTTAGAAGGGTTTAGCTCAAAGCCAAATAACCTGAGCCTTTTCTCAGTAGAGTTGCCATTATCACAATCCCATGTTTGAGAAAGATCACAGATATCCTTTTCCATCTCTCTTTGGTAAAAGAAATATTTTGAGGTTGGAAATGCAGTGGTTAGTTGTTAGGCTTCTCTTCCTTTTATAGTAAACTCTCCAAGTTCCAGCATGCATTGTATGGATTAAAAAATGTTGTTTTATAGTACATTGAAAGCATAAGGGTACCCCAGAGTCAATAGAATAAAAGATTAAAAAGAAAAGTCAGATTAGAGAAAGCCGTCTCTACTCATGCAATGTTTGCTATTAAAGAAACTCTTTTTGGTACTGTAGTAGATGCACCTCAAACTTCTCAATCAAAGAGGATTCACTGTGATTTATTTAAAGGTGGAATCAGATGGGCTACAAGCACTTAATAATATTTATAGTTCCACTTGGCTTTTTCTCTTATTAAAAATAGACATATTCCATGCTTAGGACATGATTAAAGTTATTAAACTAACTGTAGCTACAAATAGTCAAAGAAAGAGGGGCACTAACTTTGTAACATATCTACTACTGTACTAAAATGCATATCTAATTATTTTACTGAGCAGCCAATAGCTTCATTGCTTCATGTATTGTCCTCTGCCCAGACTAATCATATATTATAAAGATTGCCTAATAAATATTACTGCAATATTGGATGCTAATTAAGCCATAACCAAGTCCTATCTACTTGAGTTAATTCAATTGATGTTATTCATAAAACGCTGACATCTGTATAAATTCAGCACTAAATAAAGCTTCTTTGTGATTATCCCTCTACCCACAATCACATTAAAAAAGACCCTTAATCAGTTTTTTCTTGACCATGTTTTATGAATGCTCTTGTGACCTAGAAAAGAAAGAGTAGAAGCTAAAAAAAGAATAAAAGAAGTGGGCAATGATGTCAGCATATATACTAATAAGAGTCTTCCATAAGATCTGGGCATATCTTCTTTGAGCAGGCAAAGCCTATATTTTATAAAACTTATATTTTCAGGTGAATCAAGTCATCAACTATAGTATTATTCTACAAATAAACGCAGCGTTTGCGTTGGACAGTTGTTATAGTTGGCCCCACACTTTGTTGCTTTTGGGACAATTTAGAAATCATTAGATTGTGTTTTATTCCATTGTCTCTTACTAGATCTTCCATTGGTTGACTTCTTCCTCCAATAAGCCTCTCATGCTCATCAATTTCCCACTCCTTTTTCTCCATTTTCATGCTTAATAAACTCTCTTTTCTTGCTTCAGGAGGAGAATTCCAAGTAGGCATGCTGTCATCTACCATTTCACTATCTCCTAACATGTGGAATAAATAGAGGCCATGAGGGTGGAGATTGGGTTATGGTGGCTAAGTGGGTGGGTACGTTGGGTGATTGATTGATTTTAGCTAATTCCATTTCATTACACGATGGTTTGAGAATATCAAACCGTGGTCCCTACCCTAAAAAACATTGCTCTCCCGCCACTGGGTATTGTCCTTGCTTTTAGACAAATCCAAAGTGCTATTACTATTTTTTTATCACACACCATAGAAGGCCAAAACTGACTAAGAAAAAACTTTTTATATTGGAATATGATAATACACTCATGTTATATCAACGACAAAAATATGTTACTTCGCAGAAACATGCTGAGTTGAAATGTATGCTTAATACTAGTACATCAAACGCACTTGGATGAGCACTATAGGTTAATGCCACAACTAGGAAGATTCAACCTTGTTTGGTTGCTGACTTAGGTCGTAACTCCAAGGCTATCCCTAAACCTAGCTGCAATAGATCAAGTAATTCCTGTTGGATATAAACCTGTAGCAGTATTATGTGAAAGTGACATCAGAAACCATTTTTAGTGAATGCATGTGTGTGAAGAACTTTCATGAAATCTAATCTGACCAATATGTAAGGGCATCTTAGATTTGCTTTCACATTGGAGAGTATCCAGCTTTTGCCACGTATAAGAGCAACAACTATTGCTTGGGCAAATAATGTAGCTTTTTATTTATTTTATGGGTCTAAATTTGTTTTAGTTGTAGTGTCCGTAGATTTTAAGTGTTGTATATATAGGTTGCCAAATTTGTTTAAAAGTCTTAGTGTGAGTAACACCTATATTTTAACCTTTATTTTAAGGTAATCTAGCTTGTGGGCATTCACAAAGTTCCACCTTTCAACCATTTTCTGTGATGATTTAACCATAGATTATTGGTTTAGGTTAAAAAGCAGTATCCGAAGCAAAGCGTAACATTGTCAGAAACTGTCAGAAATGCCTTTATGTAGGTCGTTAGGTTTGGAAAAACAGAACTTGCTGAATAAAAAAATATCTGTTAGAACTGGTTGAGGTTCTTCATCTTTTTGGGTACAATGCTGTCACCTCGTCACTCATTTATGAACTGTTATAAGGGAATCTTATAATTGTAAAATAATGAATTGTACTTTCATTTACTTCCAATTTTATTTGATTATTTGATTGTACATTATATTTTACATTACACTTTTTAGTATTTGATTACATTAAATTTTTAATTTCATAAATTTTATTGTCGAACTTTCAATCTTTTTGAATTTTACCATCTAAATTTTAAAAGTATACGCATTTTACTTTTAAGTCGCAATTTATTAATAATATGATAATGTGGCTAATAAACAATGTAAGGTATAATAATATAATCAATAAGTTAAACAGAAATATTTTATGAAGCATTGATTATAAATGATTATGCAATACTACTTTAAATATTAAATATTTCTATAATTTAATCTGTATTTGATTATAAAAGAAAAAAACTCGCTTAGAATTTGCCTATCTACTTTCATGTTTTAAAATTGTATAGCTTATAGTTTTAATATTATATTTGGGCTGATGTCCAGATTGCAGCAAAGTAACTAATACATTCACAAAAGTTATATAATAGACTAAAATTAGAAAAATATATAAAGAAATTTAAAATGTATTTTTAAATAATAAATACAATATAAATCATTAATAATAATGATAAGATTTTTTAGTAAAAGCTATTTCGAAAAATTATATCTTAATTATGTTAATCCAATGCATGTTGATTTAAATAGTAAAGCTCAACAATTTCAAAGATTATATTTATTTTGGGAAAATGGATTTAACAACTAATTAATTAACTATTTTTAAAAAAAAAATACTACAAATAATCCATAAACGTAGAAGTTGTGAAAATAATATTTGAGACTCGTAAAAATATATAAATTTTTAGTAATATTATTTTGGTTTAAAATTAATCCGAATATTTAATCTAATTTTCCCTTGATTGATCATTTAAGAGTATTTTACCATCTAATAGTTATAAAAAATAAAATAAAAATATTTTGTATCAACAAACCAAATAACACAAATTATCAAATGAAAAAAAAATGTAAAATACACATTATTATTTCAATAATTTATAACATTAATTTGCACTTCATATTTGGTTCCTTTTCCTGAATTTTACCCAAAGAAATAACTTTCTTATTTTACCACAAACTCACCCGGTAATAGTCACATCTTCATACTATTAGTAAGTTGGTATCCAATTAATGAAACGGTTAAATGTTATAATTTTGAAATTTAAATGGTAAAGTAGGTGAAATTAAAGATCAAGATTAAAATTCATAAAATTAAAAATGCATTGATAAGATTGGCAAAATAAAAATATTATGATAAAATTTCCGATTAGTTGAAAAAAAATGATAAAATTTTCGATACAGAAAATTCAGTTGTGAAGTTTACAAAATTATAATTTATTGATTAAATTTATAATTTAAAGTAGAGTTAATTAAGTTTTATGTTCGCTATACATCAAGATATTTTGAGTTGAGTTCTTATTAAATTTTTTTGGTTCACTGAGTATTAGAAATTTTTATAATCCTCAATTGAATCCATGTCATTTAATTTTTCTATTAATTGGCATGATTGTTATCTTATATTATCGTCTTGTTTATTTATCTCCGTATATTAAGATATATAAAGTTTTATGATTAATATAAAATGATATTATGGTTAATCTAAAATTACAAGTAATTTTTATTATTTTGGTTGAACATGTTAAATAATTAGAGTTTATCATTATTACCTACATCAATGATAATAATGATAATAATGATAGTAATAACAATAACTATAATTCTTTAATAGTAATAGATGATGACAGGGACACCACAACATTATCTAACACATTTTAATTAAAGTAATTTGTTGTTCTTACATTAACAATAATATCATTTTATATTTACCATAAAGTCTCATATTCTTTTACCATGTAGAAACAGATAAGAAAAATAAGATAAGATATTAATTATGTTATCTAATTAATAAAAAGTAAAATGACAAAAGACTTAACTAAAAAAAATATAAGAATTAAGTATTTAATAGAATAAAAAAAGTTTGATAGACATTAAATTGAAAATACACAAATTTATGAAAGATTTAAAATTTAAAATTATTTTATATTTCTCTCTTTATCACACTCTTAGTAATTTAACAATAGTTAATTAAAGGTAAAATGTGTATAATTTTAAATAACAAAATTTGTAAAATTGATAAAATTAGTATAAAATTTGTAAAAAGAGAAGTTTAGTATAAAATTTGTAAAAATGAGAAGTTATAAAATATGTAATTATTTCATATATTTATATTGCATTTCACTAAATTGACAATTGAAGTCCTCAACGCAAAACACAAAATAAGACAACGTGGATAATAAATTGAATTGTAATAATATTATCCCCAAATAACACAAATTGCTATTAAAAAATAAAAAATGTTCGTCATACTTGTTATTTTTAATACTACGTACCTAATACCTGACTATTCAATATGACCAGCACTTGTAATTTATTCAAAAGGGCAATTTTTCTTTTTTTTTTTTTTTTTTTTAACG
>Ga0209700_106951_pt1 | contig 16712 bp, 6 predicted proteins | sample SiratroredBW_FD_187528 | JGI IMG/M metagenome (GOLD analysis project Ga0209700, IMG submission 187528) | Root nodule microbial communities of legume samples collected from California, USA - Siratro red BW (SPAdes) (version 2) | ecosystem: Host-associated > Plants > Roots > Nodule | place: USA...
TATATATATATATATATATATATATATTGGGTAATTTGATAGGGTAAAACTGGAGAGATCTTACAAGAATGAGAACTGAGCTAAACCTATACAAGAGAATGACATCATCTTCAATCCAAAACCTTAAGATATTGGGTTTGTTGGTCTTCTCTTTTATGTGTTATTCAACTTTCTCTCATTCCTACTCAATGTAACCTTAAGGCATTGGGTTTATGGGTATTTTTTCTTATATTTTGCTCAACTTCCTCATTCTTACTTAATATGAGACTTAGACTCATACTTGGATACCTAAAAATATATATATATATATATATATATATATATATATATATATATATATATATATATATATATTTCTTAATTTTCATATAAAACTCTTAATATTATAAAAGGAAAACTTATATGTTATATAATATAATATAAATGATAATAAAGATGTGAAATATTAATATACATATCTTCCAGGGTGTGCTATAATTAGTGTTCTATCTAAAAAATTTATATTCAATTTTTAATTAAATAATAATTATTTGTATAATAATTGATGTTACAAAGGCAACTGGGGAACCAAAAATAACACACTGGTGTAATATTTTAATAACTTTCTAGTGGTTGAAATTTGAACCAATATATAAAGTTGTTTTAGTGTTTACAAAATTACCATTATATTAATTTTTATATCAATTCCTCAATCAGTCATATTATAATTTATATATAAATAATGTGAAATTAGTCTTTTATATTAATGAAGAATTTAAAATAAAAATAAAAAATTATTTATTAGTTTAAATAAATTATTTTTCAATTTAATCGTACAATTTTAAATACTAGTTTTAAACACATAAAAAATTGAAAATTTTAGTTTCCGTCGCTACTTTTGTTGAGAAATTTCGTAATAACAATTTTACCAACGTACCTATGTATGGCAATGATGTGATTGAAAGTTAACCATTTGTTCTCTACATATGATATTACATATGATATCACTTTATGAATAAATCTATGAATAAAAAATGCAATATTTAATGTCCATATTACTACAAATTAATCTTTATCGTTTCATTTTCCTTCATGGTAATTTATATAATATTATCATCAATTACATAGGTAAAGACATAATCATACTTGAATAGTAAGTTAGATTAGGCTGATAGGCTTCAAAGAAATCTTCATAGATTTTGAATGAATGATGCCGTAGTTGTTAGTTACTGCTCTTGCTGTATTTGTAATAAAATGACGTTAATTTGTGTATTACTACTACCTTCATTTCACGACTGTTGAAATTATAATACTTGCTTGATAAATTTGCTGAGAAAAAACTCTTTTTGAACTTGCGATATTCCAGTACGGTGTCGTTTTACCCAACAGTAAGCACTTGCGTTGGTGGTGAGTCTAAAATTCCCATTGTCCTAGTTCGTCACTTATATTTTGGTAGAACTTCTGAAATGTTGTTGACTGGTTTTCTTAAAGTAAAACCCACTTGTTGGGCTGGTCAAATAATGCAAGTCACAGAACTTAAACGAATAACATTAACTCACGGGCCTCTTTTAAATCCGTCGGTTGAGTGTGTTCATGTCACTTCACAAGACTCATTATTGTCCATACAAGACCATTCATAATCTACTTAATTTCCCAAATTTCACGGGCAACTTTAGATTCGTTTTATTTCTTCCACAAGCCATTAAGCTTTTATACTGGTTGGTAAGAAAGGATGTGGTAGTGCAGTTTAGGAATTATTTTAATCTCAAGCGAAGAAACTCAAGTATAAAAACATTGGGTGCAACTTTTTGTGTAGTAGAGATAGAATCGAAGCGAAAATTGACCCGGCGGCTATATGCCTATATGTGCATGAAATCAAACACCTTTGGACCTTTGGCTATGATTCAACCAAACATACTTTTGCCGCTGGAAAAAAAGCCACTCCCTTTAATTACCACTGCTTAAATCAATAACCTCTAACTTTCTCATTTCTCATCATTAAGCTTTTTTTAGCCTTTGACAATTCACTCCCTAACATACATAACCCTATTATTTTATCATCACACAATCTCTAATTAATCCACACTAACTTCCCTTCCCAATCGGCCACAAGTTACCCACATTTTCCTGTTTCAAAATAGGCACAATTTTTTTCACATTGTGTGTGAGTAAGTTTTGATTTATTTGGTGTCACATAAATGTGTAAGTATGCGAGAGAGAGTTGACAGAAGGGTCCTTTGGTGCTAAATATTGAAGTAACCGGAGAGTGTAGGAAGAGAGTTTGTTTTTGAAGGAAATGGGTCCTGAAAGCATCATGGGACAAAGGCCCACACTCGATCTCGATGAATCACTATCTCTTATAGTGACAACCATTCGTCAGCAGCAATTTCGAATTTTAGGGTTACTCTTTATTGGACATCCCAAGCTTTTTCGTTGATATTGTATCTACCCATGACCCCATCTAATCATCGAACCCAATCAAACCATACCACACTCCATTCTAAATCTTAATCCTACCAGTATCCAGCGTTGCGTTACTTTACATTATACTCATCTGTCCAACTCCAAAAATGTCGCTTTCAATTAAGCTCCAATACATCATATATAAAAAAAATATTCCCGTACCCTTATGATGAGGATAATATGTAAAATCCCACCATGATCACACCATGAAAATTAAACCAAACAATATGAGACTCGTAGAATCGTTAATGATGATTTGACATGCCTATAAAATCATGTATAATTATAATATTCACCTAATAGTCTAACTAAGCTGTGACACCAACATCTCTCTCGGTTCACACACAAAGCGAAAAATTCGATCTGGGTTTTCTTAGTCGTTCGTTCATACTTTATCCTGCTTTTTTTTTTATACCAAATTCTGTCTATCTATCTATACGTGTGCTTGTAGGAAGAAGCGATGAGAAAGTTCAGTATTCTATCATTTTTATTCAGGTTAATTTTTGAAAAGGTGAAAATTAATAAAATAAGATATGGGATGTTTAAAAAAATTGAGTGTATAAGGATTTTGTTTGTGAGTATGGTGGGATGCGTATGGAAGCTTTTGAGATTAGGCTTTAGAAATTGTGTGATCCGATGCTTGAGGGGAAGAAAGAATCGACAAAAGTGAAGTGAGGATGCTATCTTTGCATTTATTTTTTGTTTACTGTGTGTGGAAAAGGCAAATAAAATAAATAATAAAGGGTGAAATGTCAACTTGTGTGAAGAGAGAGAGAGAGAGAATTATTAGAAAGGAGGGGCGTGATGGCCAGCTAGCTATAAAAGGGAGGACCCACTTTCCCAATTGCTGTCCCGACAGGGGCCTCGGGTTTCGCCCTCACGAAACCCAGGTCATCCACACTCACCCACCTGCGATCTGAATTTCTCACATTCCATACGCTTTCTTTTCCTAATTTTACACAATATATAGTCAACAATCTAAAAATTAAAAATAAAAAAAAAACTAGTGTTGGTAGTAGAGAATGCAAACTAAATTATATTATAAATAAAGTGATATAAAATAGCATTAAAGATTTCACAATTTGATGTTACTACGTCAGCAACATAGAAGTCCACTGATAAGCTGGGCGCAGCACCTGATCAGTGGATTTGTAGCCACTTCCACTCCGCTCTGCCCACCACACTGCACCAATCTCCTTTTTTCTGCTTTTATTTTTTATTTCAAAATATTTATTATAAAATTACCTAAGTACCCTCCCCAAAACAGTTCTTGCAATTTATTTTGTTATATCATAAAATGTTAACCATAAGTATAATTGGTATGTGATCAAACTGCTCTCCTTTTCTAAAGTAGACAGAGATAAGATTCATAATTTATAAGTATAGAAAGAGTTTTTTCGTCGTTGTTATAGATAAGTGCATGATATAACTTTATACATATATATATATATACACGTACGTATGTATACACAGTCTTCAAAAACAATCAACTAGTTCTGGAACCCTCCACTGTTTTCCCAGTCTTTATATCAGATTGTCAGAACCAAGAGCTGATGGGAAGTAAGATTCTTAATTAGCACCATAAGCACTCTATGTACTGTCTTGCCGTTAATTATTTTCTTCTTAATTTCCAATTGCTACTCTTGTGTATGCATTGAGGATAATTAATTTTAAAGTTAAGAATCATAATTATTTTTTAATAATATATAATACCATATAATGTCTTAATCAATCCCTAATTATTACAGAATAACATGACACTACTTAATCAAGTGTTTCTCCCATCTGTCTTTTTTTCACCTTTGACTCCAATTTGCTCTAGAAATCCAAATTACCATTAAACTAAAATTCTAACATAAGGAAAAAAAGTGCCGACCAAGCCGAAATACAGATTAAAGTGACCTGGAATATATAATGAGGTTAAAATTCATATATTTTACTCTGTTTGATGAGAAGTTTTACGAGAATAATTTATTTTAAAATAAAATGTTTTATAATAAAATATATTGTACCAGAAAATTCTTTTAAAATAAATAAAAATTAAAAAATTAAAAAAAGCAATTAAATTATTTAAAATTAGATAGTTTTAAACTTTACTTAAAAAAAGTAAGAATTTGAAACTTTCATTTTTACATTTATGTGTTTTTTCGCGTTGTATCTCAACTCATTCCTAATTGAGATATCATAAAATTGACTAAAATTGATAAATAATTAAAATTTTAATTGATGTTTAGTAGATTTTTTATTGATCTTAATAAGAATAACTTTTTTATTAGTGTTGTAAATCATTTTTATTTTTCACTCAATATTAAGGATTTTTAAAATTAATATTGGAAAGACTAACTTTTTCGTGAACTAAATTTGCTTGATTGACATTTATTTTGGTTATCTTTTTAGCCATATTTTAAGTAATTTTTTTATCATCAACACTGGTATTATTTTTTATTAATAATTTATTAAGATTCTTATTTTTAATGTTATTTAAAAAAAATCAACTAACATTAATTCAAATTATTTTTTTCTTAAATGTTAAGTAGAAGAATTTCTTTAGTTAATATCAATTGAAAAATCAGAAGAAAAATCTATAACATATAATATTATAAAAATAATATTAATCGATATTTTAAAAATAATTTTTATCAACATCAATCTTAAAAAAATTCGGCAATATTATTAGAAAAATTTTGACAAATTTTAACTGAAAATAATATCAATCAGAATTGACTAAAAAAAGTCATTAATATTAATATTTACAAAAATATTAATAATTATTTGATATTTAAATAATTTGTTGCATTTAGTGATAATTGAAATACTTTATTTAAATAAAAAAAACTAAAATCAATAAATTTAAACCTTCTTATCAAAATAAACAATTTAAAAAGAAATTAATTCAAATTAAATGTATTTCTAAATGTATGAAAATTACGAAATTTCGATATATACTTAAAAAAACTTTTCCTCGCCCGTATAAGTGATTTGTAAACTTCTCAAACGAGCATTATTACACTACCAATATTATTAACGTATTTGTTTTCATGGAAGATAGTTTGTTTTATTGTGATTAAAAAATGTGTATTAATTATAATAATAACAATATTTTTTAGTTGAATTAATTTGGTAGACTCTACCAATATATAATCAAGGGAAAATTTGAACTTTATAACAAGGCAGAGAAACTTAAATAAGAATTATAATTCTTTAAGAATTGAATAGTTCATGTATCTACTTTACTAGCTTGCTGACTTTAGTACATAATTGAGTATATATGTTTGATTTGATATTTGGAATTTCTAATCTACGTTTGGATGTAAAGGAACGAATACTTTTCAAAGTAATTTCGGATTAAATGTGAATTATGAATTGAAGTTTATCTTAATTCAACATCAAATCAAACATGCACTAAATGATGAGATGCACTAACTGATGAGATGCACTAACTGAATGAATGAGCGTCCTTAAAACATCATTAATCTTTATATTTAGCTATAAAGACTTTGTGTTGTATACTATATTATATAACTTTTGTTTTTCTGATAGTTAGGCTTCTTTGCAACAAAAAAATGTTACAATTTTTCTTTTAATTACAACACTCTTCTAAATTTACATGTTTGTGTTAGATACTTTTGCAATAAAACTAATTTTGAAATTTAAATGCCGCGATATTTGTGCTAACTTTTTTTTTTCTCTCTCATTTTAGATTTTGTTGACTATTTTCAACCCTAAATCTTAATGTGAATGGTAATATATATATATATTAGTCAAGAGATTTTTTTTAATAATTAATTTTTTTGTGTAATCTGCACAAAATCTTAAGCTGAAGCTTTGTCATTTATGGTAAAAGAAAATATTAACCCTATCCTAAGGACAAGTAACAATATAAAGGTGATGGCTCCATACATTAATATCGTGGCAAATTGATGAATAGTTGAGCAAACAAATCTCTGTTTACAAGTATCATTATGCTTGTTGCTAATGCAATGAATTGACATATCTTTCTATCCACTTAATATTCCAAGCAGAAACTTTAAGAAAGAATAACAGTTTAAATTTATTAAATGTTAAAGGAATTCTGTATTTTTGTTTCTCTTAATAAGGCTCTTTACTTTTCACTTTAATGTTTAAATTTCATAAAAAAATATAATGTGAATTCTTAATATATCACTTATCTGTCATATTAATTAGATTTCTCTCTCATAATCACACACACACACATATATATAATATTTATTTTTCCACTCCATAATAAATAGGTAAGGATAATAAAAATATGTAATGTTTCTTTGAAATTATAAAATGATAATTATAAGGAAATACACATGCTTTGTGAAAATACCAAAAAATAAGACAGGCAATATAAATTATGATTTTGAGATTGTCTATTGATAATAAAATATCAAATTCTTTATAATCATTGGCCTAGCTAGAATTATCAGTTTAACGGTTTTTAACCTTTTAGACAACTACCAGTGCATTTCACTACTATTTTAAAGTTTGGTAAAAGTATAAATTAAAAGAACACACATATTTATATAACATGTAATTACATTTTAGCAATAAAATATGGTTCATTCTATGAATTGAGTGGTCCAAAAGAACATGAATTGAAGCAAGAATCACACAAACAACATAAAAAGATAATAACTCGTTTCCTTTTATCATGGTTTTATACATATGTAATTATTCCCATCTTCTTTTAATGATTTCAATTTCAAAAAGCGAATTAACGTTCGAACTTCGAAAATTCCCCTACTGATAACTTTCATCCTCCTGTAGTTGACTTGAGAATGATAATCACTCACATCATGGTAGAATAGAATTTCACAGTTCTAGTTGAAAAGCAACTGTTTTAACTTTGGGCAGTTTAATTTAATTATAAATTAATATATCTTACACAGTAAGTAAGTCTTAATATTAAATACGTAATTGAGATTAATTTAAAGACATATAGTTTACTTATATTAAATAGTTTAAAATTACTTTTTATCAAAATAAAAGTATCCTTGCCCAACTCTTAAAAACAGCACACGTTGAACACGAGTAGAGTTGGCAGAAAACGATTGTCTGGACATGGCGAAGAATTTGCGAAGTAACTAATTTCAATTGCATTTTATCAAACTTGACTAAAAGGTAAAAATAGGTATGAAATAAAAACGACGTCGTTCCGGTATGGTAGTAAAAAAGGAAACTAAGATTCACAAAAATAAATGACGGAAGTAGAAATTAAGGTGTTATTACCATAAATAAAATGTCTTTTCTACCAATCAGTTATATGTTAACAATATAAGACAAATTGAAATTACATTGAACAAAATCTTAAAATAAAATAGTATGTTTTAATACGAAAGATTAAACACTTATAATCTATTACGCATTTTATTATACTCGTTTTAACATGTCATCACTAAGATAAATGTTATGAAAAAACTATAGACCACAAATCCAAAAAAAAATATAAGAGAATTTAATATTATTTTCCACTCAAAACGATCTAGAAATAAAATTTTAAAAAAAAAATATATTAGATATGTAATAGCTTGAATTATTAGACTTCAACATTAAATGCATACTAATTCATCTATATGTTGAAAATAATTTATTTATAGTATATCCAAAGTCACTACAAAAAAAGCTGGATTTAACACAACTTTGATTGATGGGTAATTTTTCCACAAAATTATATTATTTATGAATATCAAGATTTTTTTTATATCCTTCTAATTATCTCATTATTTATTATTATTCTTATTTTATTTATTAAGCAATATAATAATATTATGATTGTTAATATTATTAATATTATTATTATTCTTATTATTATGATTTTTATTAAAAATGATAATAATAATATTAACAATAATATAAATAATATCAATAATAATATTAATAATATTGATAAAAATAATATTAATAAGAAGATTCATAATAACAATAATAAATTAATAAAATTTAAAATACTAATATTATTAATAATATTAACATGGATAATAAAATAAAATAAATAATAACAATAATATTAGAATTAAGAATATTAATGTTAACATTAATAATAATAACATTATTGATAATATTATTGTTAACTATTATAATAATAATAATAATAATAATAATAATAATAATATTACAAATCTTTTCAATATAACTGAAAATAATATAAAAATAATATTACGAGACACATAACATTTTAAAATTATAATGACTTGATGTAAAGTTGTAAAATTTTGTGCATTGTTTTCATTTCTTCATATATTAGTTATATTTTTTTTTTTACATCTCTTTAATTCTATCTTTAAAGTTGTTAACAAATGATGAATCATTCATCTCATATATTAAAAGTATAATTTCTTAATAAAATAATAAAATTGTTTCCTATGATTTTTTTTGATTGAGTTATTAATGAGACGAGATCTTTGATCTCTTTGAATAATTTCTCAAAGAAATATTTTTGTACAGACTTCGACACAACCTTATCTCTTCAATCAATGATATTATGACATTCCTTACATCTTAAAAACGGGTAATTAAGATAGTTGTAATTAGATATCATATTAAAAATGTGATAGAGATGAAATTAAATTTTTAGATCTATCTTTAAATGATAATCAAATTTATTTATAGGACATCTAAATTATATTCTAAATATATCAAATAACATAAATACATCTCATATTTAATATAACTATTTTATCAGTAAGTCTAATTTTACTTTAAGTGAATTTTCCCGTATCACGTTAAGACATTCTTACAAGTTTTTCTTTAATATAAGATATTATAATACCTACACTTTTGTAATTTTTATTTATAATTCAACATTTTAAAACTTAAAAACATCATTTTATTACATTCTCTTAAATTAAAAAAAGTTAAACCCCAAGTCTTAAATTTAAGCCTTTTTCTACACGACATCAGCATAATGCAATAAAAATTTGTAAAAAATTATATATTTGAACCTTAACACTACAAATGACATAAGATATAATTATTCAACGTAAAAGAGAAGGGAACACGTTAATATTGTTGTATGGAATCATTAACAAAAGTCAAAAAGCTAGCATCGGAGACACTATACACGCGTCAGCAAGACAAACTCGGCTGTCTTCCATTCGTTGTATCACTTTAGACCACGTGTCGCCCATTCATTAGCCAATCAAACATCATCATAATAACAATAAAAATAATAATAATAACAACAACAACATAAGCTATACATTAACATTGGTTTTGTATGGTTGATGGGCTTAGGGCTTACTCCCAGAAACACTCCAACCCCACCCTTCTCACTGTACTGAAGAAGGACACAGAAGGAAGCAGCATAAAGCGACGCAGAGAGAGAAGATAACACATTTTCCTTCTTACCTCACCACACTAATACTATTACTATTATTACTATTGCTAACACTAAACAGAGAAAGAGAGAGAGAGTGTGAGAAAGAGTTCATTTCATTTCAATCTGAATAATAAGTGAATATCTCTCGTAGTGTCGTACACCATACACCACACGCATACATTTGTACACAGACATGGGACCATTTCTCTGCGTTTAAATTTTGATCTTTTTCGTGGACGACAGGATCCGACTCTGCCGCTTAACTCTCTTCCCTCTCTATATCATCCTTTCTCATTCACCCTTTATCTCTCTCACTTCTTTTCTTCTTTCTTTCTAACCTTCTCCTATGGAAATGGAGGACCATCATCATCATCATAACCATCATCATCAACATCATGACCAGCAGCAGCAGCAGCAGCAACAGTATGCCATCACTGATCTCAGGCAACTCATGAACGGCCCGAGGTCCACCCATTTCCCCTCCATGCCGCCGCAGCCCAAGGCTGAGCTCTTCCCCGGCGGCCACCCCAACCTGGCCGCCACGCAGCACTTCGAGATGATGATGTTTGGTCGTCAAGTGGCCGACATAATGCCTCGCTGTCTTCATGACTTTGCCTCTACCGATTCCGCCGCCAATAATAACAATACAAACATCGCTGCCGCCACTCCCACGACCACCACTAGCGCCTCCACTCCTCCGCTTAGTTGCTTAGAGGGTGAGACCGCAGGATGCATCGGTGGAGACGCCTCCACTGGAAGATGGCCCAGACAAGAGACTCTCACTCTTCTTGAGATCAGATCTCGCCTCGACTCCAAATTCAAAGAGGCTAATCAAAAGGGACCCCTATGGGATGAAGTTTCTAGGTAGGTACCATTTTTATTTTCTTCTGCTTCAAACAGTACTCTCTCGCTTCTCTTTTCAACCTCTTTTTTTCCTCAACTTGAACATCTCAAAATGATAATTCTTTGTTTGTTTGTTTCTTTGGGATTGAAAATTAAAATAGTGAAAACTAGAAAAACAGTGGACAAAACAAACAGCTAAATTTAAATATCTGTGTAACTACCTTCTTGACGGTTTCCTACTAACATGACTGCACTTAATTGGTTTTAATTGGGTGACTAGTAGTGGCACTACTTTCTGGAAACTCTGATAGAAATATATAATATGGCACTAATTGTTTGAGGTGACTATACTATACTCAATTTTCGATTATTGATCGTGTACTTCGAAGTGCTTTGAGTTCATATACCAAGATTAGTACGTTTCTACCACTGACCCTTTTCCCTTTTAGAAATTTCCTAGCCTCTTTTAAGTGCAAGTGCTACCCTCCCCTTTAATACTAGTTTTTCCCTACGCAAAATTCATTGAACTTTCGGAAGCTTTTCCAGCTGCCTATTTTAATTCTAGCTCTTATCTCGTGGGATGACATCAACCGCAGGCTCTTCATTCAATGAATCATATTTCTATGCCCATTCCAATGCTCATTTGCTAAAACTAGGTTGCTATAATAACATAGAGAACGTCACTGCATGACATTGGGTAGGTTTTTATTATTATTATTATTATGAACGCTCACATCATTCACAGCTCAGACTAGGGTTCCATGTTCCATCACCTACGTTGAGCTCAGTTTGGCATTTTTGTTTGTTGTATTAATGTTGAAGGATCATGTCTGAAGAACATGGATATCAAAGGAGCGGGAAGAAGTGCCGGGAGAAGTTTGAGAACCTGTACAAATATTACAAGAAGACAAAGGAGGGAAAAGCAGGAAGACAGGATGGGAAACATTACAGGTTCTTTCGTCAACTTGAAGCCTTATATGGGGAAAACAGTAACCAAACATCTGTGCCAGAAACCAATTTTGGTAGCAGCAGCCTTCGTTTCCACGCAAACAGCCACAACCCTTCTCAAACAAATCAAGAAATGTTTCACTCCCAGAAGCATTGTGATAGCCTAAGTCTCACCAACTCCACTGATTTGGACACGTCATCATCGGATGACAATGATCAGAATAGCACCGGGGGACTCAAGGACAATGACTCCACGGAGAAGAGGAGAAAGAGGTTGAGCGGAAGAAGCTGGAAGGTGAAAATAAAAGACTTCATTGACTCACAGATGAGGAAGCTGGTGGAGAAGCAAGAGGAGTGGTTGGATAAACTCACAAAGACACTGGAACAGAAGGAAAAGGAGAGGGTGTTAAGAGAAGAAGAGTGGAGGAGACAAGAAGCTGTAAGGTTGGATAGGGAACACAAATTTTGGGCTAAAGAGAGAGCATGGATTGAAGCCAGGGATGCTGCTTTAATGGAGGCTTTGCAAAAGCTAACAGGAAATGAGATGATAAAGAGTACTCAATCTCCTGAGGGTCTTATGGTAACTGGAATTCAAAACCACAGTGAAAACCTGAATGAAGATGGGAGTGAAATACTAAATAGTACTACTGCCAGAGGTGCTGAAAGCTGGCCAGAATCTGAGATTACTAGGCTTCAACAGTTGAGAGCTGAGATGGAGACAAGGTATATGCAAAGTGGGTGCTCAGAAGAGATCATGTGGGAGGAAATAGCAACCAAAATGGCTTGTTTTGGTTACGAAAGGAGTGCTTCAGTGTTCAAAGAGAAATGGGAAAGTAGCAGCAACTATGCAAGGAATGCTAAAGATGGAAACAAGAAGCGGAAGGAAGACTCTAGAGGTTGTTTCTACTTCGATAACAGCGAACAGTCTTCTCTGTATAACCAAGGAGGGACCTATTGTGATATTAATGATCAAAGGCACGAGAGGAGGCTGCAAAATGATGGTTCTTCGCCTTCGAATTCAAATGTTGGAAATGCAGTTGCTGGTGATAACTGCTTTCCCTTCTTAATGACTGAGAGTGCAAATTTGTGGGAGAACTATAGCTTAAAGGTTAATAAAGCAAGCCAAAACCAGTGATGAGATGGAAATAAGGTTGACACTCGTAAGAGGCACGAAAATTTCACAGCCATTTATCTGAGACGATCTTACGTTATGTAAGCAAGAGCTAACTAATGAGGGTCGTTTATGTATAGGGACTGATGATGATTAAGTGTTCAATCTTATTATATTTATGGGAATCAAGGTGAAAAATGATGTGTTCAAGTCACGTACTTATGTTTAATGAGGGGACATTGACAAATATCACTGAATTATTGGGGTATGAATTTTACACTAATTCAGGTAAGTTTCTCTTGAAGCAGGTTTCTTTTTTATGCGTGCAAATGGAGTTTGCAACTGTATTACTTCACATGTTGCATCTTCCAATGATGTTTATATCACCGTCTTTCTCCTTCCACACCCATCTTGCATTTTATTTTAGTATTTTTTGGATATTTATCTGTCCGGGCCTTTTCTGATTGTGTACTGAAGGCTGTAATTAAGGTAGCAATTTCTTCGGTCTATTTATTAGTCAATATTTTTATGAACGAGGAGAAAGTGATGTATTGATGAATATTGTTTAAGCATGGAATGTTAATTGTTTCATTTCAAGCATAAGAATAGGCCTGAATTTCTTTGAGAAGGTATCTTTTGAATTAAAGGCCAGCATTTGTGCTGCTGGTTCAGACTAGGGGACTAAACCATCGCAACTCTTGTAGGGTGTGTTTTTCTTGTTTTCTTTTTCACTTTACTTTGCATATCAATGAACTCGAACTTAGTAATAATTTAATATAATAATTTGATTAGCCAATAAGAAACTTTTTAGAGTTGTCACTGAGCTAGGTTATACTGCAGCTTCGCGTGCGCACTACTATTGGGGCACATTAAACTAAAGAAAGTGTTTCATATTTGTATAATCGAATCTCTAAAAGATTATAAAAATGAAAAGCATTTTATGCCTAACAAAAGGATTTTGTTTTGCAACAACCATAATAAAATTTATATTTAAATTTAAAATGTCTCCAAACTATCTTTTCACAACTACACTGATCCTAGTGATTCGAAAAACAGCATTTCGTAACAGCAATATTTTCTATTGCTTGGCCTACTTAACCAGAATGAACCAAAACCCCAACCCCATCAAACCTTACTACTTCAACGGCGCGCACAGGTGGCAAAAGTGATTGCTGATTGCAAATGAAACTTCTCCGTTGCACGCGGTCTAAACCTATATCAATATATATATATATATATATATATATATATATATATATTATAACTTCAAGTAGAACATCTTTGTACTATTAGCTTGATAGGTCACTAACGTGACCATACTATTGGCTGGTTTGTACAGAAGGATCAATAAATGTTATCCAGCAAGTAACTGCTCGGGAATTCTCTATGGCCATACAGCTCAGTTTTATTGTGTGGTCCTAGTTGGTTGTGATAGGGAACAATGGAGAAGCAAAGTCCTTGACAATAGTGCATTGACCTCTTTTCTGGTATTTTCTTCATTTTTTGCATGACAAAACAATTACACATGACATAACAAGTTGACATAGAACTCAGCAAGCTCCAGTTCAAAATCCAATCAAGCTTTCATTTAAGCATGCTTACTTGCTTACATTCCTACATCATTTGCGGACTTGGTAAGTAAGCTTGTGCTGCCATTTTTACTAAACAATATAGGCAATATAATTAACATTAGCGAAAGTATACATATATATATATATATATATATATATGATAAAAATTGTATAGCAATATTTGACTTTTGGGGAGTTTGCTTGAATAATTGAGGAAGAAGGGGTAGCTTAGGTTGACAGAAGAGTGAGGCATTGAGTTTAGACCTCTCCTATATATAATAAAGATTAAAACCCTACCTTGCGAGTTGCGTGTACTGGCCCTGGCGTGGCGTATGCCATTGGAAGGTGAATCAAGCATTAATAGATGATAAAGTGAGGAAAGTGAAATAGCCCACACCCCAAAATGAAATATTTATTTTATACTTTTTGTTGGAGAAGGGAGTGACAGTAGCATGACATGTACACAGGGTCTTATCTGCAGTGTAAGTATTTTGTTGCATTGTGAGGGTACGTGGGAGTGGCACTACTATCGCTACTACAACACACATACATATATATGCATAAGCATTACATAAATATTACTGATACATCTTACGCTCCTGGACAGACAATATCCGTACCTGGGAAAGAGTAAAGAAGTTTCCTGCTAAAGGAAAACCAAATGCAAGGCTTGGGGAGACATATTGGCAGTCATTATCATCACACAAACACAACACAACTTTGGTTCATCTCTTCAACCTCCTTCCTTGCTTTGTCTTCACGCTTGTTAGAGGTAGTTAAGTAATTAGGTAGTCAAAGGAGCAAAATCCCATCACGTGTACAATAATGGAAAGATGATAGCAAATTAAACTGTTTATATATATATATAACAATGTGCTTTTTCTCTGATGCCCCTGATGAGGTGACTACTTACTCAGCTGCACCCTGCACCTCAAGAAAAATCAAAACAAAAAAAAAGGTTATGTACTAGTTCAGAATCAAGATAAGAAATTCTGGCTTTGGGGTGCTGCTTTTAATTATTTAGGTCTGTAAAAGGTAAGCTTTATCAATCTCACCCTTAGTTAAAAATACGCAATCAGGTTCTGACTTCTCAATGGCAGCGAGAGGGAAATGCTTCCTCATACATTGGTGTCTATATAAAGTTTCTTAGTAGGCTAGGCCAAATATAACTACCCTATAGTAGCCACTACAATTCATAACTCCTGCCCTGATCAAGATTTTAGCATTTTCCATTTGGTTTTTCTTTTTTATAGGGTTGGAGAGGGTGCAAGGTTGAGTGAACATCTGGTAGAATACCTAATTAATGTCCATTTTCATTTCCCAAAATGGGATTGTTTAGGGTGGATAACGGAGAGAGTTAAGGAAGAAAAGAGAAAAAGTTATATATGTCATAGCTAAGTATGGTTAAGAAAAGCAGATAAATTCATGGGGTGAAAATAAAATCAAAAAGAAACTGAGTGAATGTAAATAACTTTTCCTGATACTATTTTCATTTATTTATTTAATCAAACTCGGCTCATGCACTGGCTACGATTTTGAGATGAAAGCTCCTTGTGCAGATTTTGTTTTTTTAGTTCAGGCTCCTTTGATTTTATTTTGTTTTAGAATCCTTGTTTTGGTTTAATTTTCACAAGGCTGTGGAGTGTTTCTTTTGGCACCCTGCTACGATTTTACTATGACACCTATCATGCATTTTGAAATATATTTTTTGCATTCCCAAGTATGAGAGGTGTTCAAGAAAATTATGGGGTGTAGAAAGTTGGACCGTGGCTGAGAAACAAAGTATTGGGCTTATATTGGGCTCATGCCAATAGCAAGGAACGGAGTTTCACCATGACAAAGCCCAAATTCTTGATACTAATACGAGCCTTGTTATTTTCAAGTATTACGTCCTATTTTTATTTTTTTTGTTCTCTTTGTAAAAATATGGTTTGATGGTTGGTAATACACAATTTCTTGTATTGCGAAATTATACAAACAAAAAATTTGTTTGTTGTTTTAAGTTTCAATAAGCATTTAATCCTATGGAAAATTGTTTTCATTGGGTACATCTGTTAAAATACATAAAAGAAACGTATTTTTATTATTTATTTCGAAGTTAATTCTACATGCAGTTTTTACTTATTTAATTTTTTATAATTTAATTAGTAGTAAGTAATCAGATTTATGATACAAATTACCATATTTTTAATTGAAATTGATTCATTGCAACAATATTTACTTCTATTAATAGTGATTGAATTTAGTATGATAAATTATCTTTTAAAATTAAAATAAAATATGATACAAGTTATTATTTTTAATTTTTATTGAACTAATTATTATATAGATTAATTTTTTAATTGTATTAGAAGTTCAAGGCTTAAATTTATTCTAGGTTGAAAACAAATACACGTTTTTTAAATAGTAATAATTTAAGTTTTAAATTTAGAAAGAACAAAAAAAAAAAAAAAAAAAAATTTTTCCAAAG
>Ga0209700_106952_pt1 | contig 16710 bp, 8 predicted proteins | sample SiratroredBW_FD_187528 | JGI IMG/M metagenome (GOLD analysis project Ga0209700, IMG submission 187528) | Root nodule microbial communities of legume samples collected from California, USA - Siratro red BW (SPAdes) (version 2) | ecosystem: Host-associated > Plants > Roots > Nodule | place: USA...
TACGTACAAATTTTGAAAAAAAAAAAAAATTACGTCTATAGTATGATATCATGATTTACAATTTTATGAGTTATTTCATTTATAATCTCAATTTTGACTATTCTAGATGTAAGTTAGTGACATACAAATTGAATTCAATCCATTCAGTAAAAAATATAGTGAAAGTATTAATTGTTAAATAATTTCATTATAAAACATAATTTCATGTTTTGTTGCATGAATATTGAAAATATTTACTGATTTTTTTGATTAATCTGCGGAGAAAATAAAGTAAATTATTAATTTTTATCTATAAGATTTGAATTCAAAATTTGGTTTAAGAAGTTTAATTCTAGTTAAAAGAAATGGTATTATGTACATAAAAATCAAAAAGAAGTCATGCAATACAGTATTTATCTTGACATTACTAGTTGCAAAACTTAAGGGGATCCAATTCCGGTGAGGAGTGATGAAGAGAATGTGCTCACTTTTTGAATGTTATGAGGGCCACCAAAATCCAAGAATTATTGAGATGCAAATTGTCTGGCCAAAAAAATTTAAGGATCTGAATATTAATTAATCTGTGATTTAGGAGAATCATTAGTGCCATGTTGTGGAATTAGGTTATTGGAGCAAAAGTGCTTTTGGGTGCAATGTTGGGTTTTGAGTTATTATTAATTAATAATTGAGGGAACCTAATTCTGTTTCAATAGGAGTGGGCAATGAATAATGTAATTTTTGGTTGTAGGGTGGTCTTTTAAAGAGATAGATTATGATATTGCAGGGAATGAAACTCTTCCCCTATATATATACATCTATAATCTGGATAGATTAGATACCAAACAGCTACTGAGAAAACTTTGTGCTTCACTTTCTTTCGCACTCTTCTTTTGACATTCTTTGTAGCCGAGGTGCTGCACCAACCATACTCAAAGAACACAAACCCACCAAGACCAAGGTAAAATGTCAATGTGTATGGGTAAATTTTTTTTTATAAATATGACTTCAACTTCATATTTTATGGTAAAGTCAAGTCGTGAATATTTGAGAGCAAAAATATGTGCAGTGACCAAAAAATTACCTACGCTGTGGGATTGTTCGTACATAGACAGAGAGGGTACAGTGGTGGGTTCTGGTGCATGTAATGCAGTGTTTAACCCCACACTAAAAAAAGTACCTGCTCTGCTCTGCTGTTTTTCACTCTTTCAACTCCACAATTCTCCTTCACAACAATTATGTTATTCATACACCAATTATGCATTACTTTATGTAACATTTTATGTATTTTTTTCTATTATATTATTATTCCAAATATTACTTTTTTAAGAATTTGTGTGGCATATCAGTATTGAACCCTTGTTGGAGCTCATTGCATCACGTGGATTTCTTCCGTCCCATTACCCAAAAGCCAAAGCAATCTGAATTCTCATACCATCCTCACTCTCCTATGAGCCCCACACCATCTTTTCCAATTCAAATTTTCTGAATTGGAAGAGTATGCTTCCATTCCAACTCATAACCACACTACACATCATGTTTCTCTCTCTTTGACTCCCAAGATCACCGCTTTTGCCTGAACCTCCTAACTCTAGTTTGGTCCTTCTGACTCTTGGGAGCTGTGTCAAACTCACTCAGATTGTGGGGCACTGGAGTTAACTTAACCTTTCTTACATATACATCTCACTACCTCAAATTATAATACCAACCACCTAACTTCTCTCTTTCACACAACTTCTAAACCTTTCATTTCACACACACACACAAACACACTGTTTTAGTCTTCATTATACTCTCACATCTACACCAACTTTGATATTTTGCACATCATTATTAGGAATCTTAACATTTATTCCGAAGCCTAACTTGGGTTGTTGTTCATTGCATGATAACAAAGATGGTTGGCGTGGATGGCCATGGCAGCAAGTATGATCAGCAAACATTTAACGTCTCACTTGACATGCATCAACAAGGAGACTCTAAATGCTTCGACGATGATGGTCGCCCCAAAAGAACCGGTACATAGTAAAACCATGATGATTCATACTATGCTACACCCTTTGTGTATTCTGTAGTGTGCTTTCTCTCATACATATGGTATATGGTTTGTATGACAAACACAGGAACATTGTGGACTGCAAGTGCACACATAATAACCGCAGTGATAGGATCTGGAGTTCTCTCTCTGGCTTGGGCGATAGCTCAGCTTGGATGGATTGCTGGTCCTGCTGTCATGATTCTCTTCTCTGCCATCACTTACTTCACTGCCCTTCTTCTCACCGATTGTTATCGTACGGGTGACCCTCTCACGGGCAAGAGAAACTACACTTACATGGATGCTATTCGTTCCAACTTTGGTATTACTCACCAACCTAACTTACTCCATTCACTTCTCTTTCCGTCATAGTTTTAACATAGAACCTTTGTTTTGTGCCTGTGTTTGTTCAGGTGGCAACGGCTTTAAGGTCAAGTTGTGTGGACTAGTTCAGTATGTTAACCTTTTTGGGATCAACATCGGTTACACTATAGCGGCTTCCATTAGCATGATGTGAGTTTCAGATTTTAGTGATAGTGAAATGTCTAATTAACTCCAATATAAGGAAAGTTATATAGTATAATTGGGCTGTTTTTGGCTTGTGCCTTATCAAACAGGGCAATCGAAAGATCTAACTGTTTCCACAAGAGTGGAGGGAAAAATCCATGTCACATGAACAGCAACATGTACATGATTTCGTTTGGTATTGTGGAGATTATTTTCTCTCAAATTCCAGGCTTCAATCAACTATGGTGGCTGTCGTTTGTAGCTGCTGTCATGTCATTCACATACTCCACTATTGGGCTAGGCCTTGGTATTGGGAAAGTTATTGGTATGATTCTATTCACGTGTCCATCATGAGGGTTTCTTCTGCTTCTTTTATCAGAAATCTGACTTGAATTGACCTTGTAACAGAGAACAGAAAAGTGAGGGGAAGCCTAACTGGAATAACCGTTGGTAATGTGACACAAACTAATAAAGTTTGGAGAACCATGCAAGCTCTTGGCGACATAGCATTTGCCTATTCATACTCCTTCGTTCTTATAGAAATTCAGGTACAGTTCATTTAGTTAAATTATATGAGATTCAACTAATAAGGTCTGAAATAACAAGGCTATGCAAAATGTCATGAAACAGGACACAGTGAAATCACCTCCATCAGCATCAAAAACAATGAAGAAGGCTGCTTTTGTGGGTGTTGCAGTCACCACCTTTTTCTACATGCTTTGTGGGTGCTTTGGGTATGCTGCTTTTGGAGACTCAAGCCCTGGAAACCTTCTCACTGGTTTTGGCTTCTACAACCCATACTGGCTCCTTGACATTGCTAATGCCGCCATTGTGATCCACCTTGTTGGTTCATACCAAGTTTACAGCCAGCCCCTCTTTGCTTTCGTGGAGAAAAACATAGCACGTAGATTCCCAGATAGTGATTTTGTGAACAAAGAAATTGAAATTGGAGTCCCTGGTTTCAATCCCTACAAGCTCAACCTCTTCAGATTGTTTTGGAGGACAATATATGTAGTGGCAAGCACTCTAATAGCAATGCTTCTGCCATTCTTCAATGACATAGGAGGACTTCTTGGAGCATTTGGATTTTGGCCCCTTACTGTGTATTTCCCAGTGGAAATGTACATTATTCAAAAGAGAATACCAAAGTGGAGCTCTAAATGGATCTGCCTCCAAACACTGAGCATTGCTTGCCTTTTGATGACCATAGCAGCTATAGTTGGCTCTTTTGCTGGGACTCTCATTGATCTTAAGAGTTACAAGCCTTTCAAGACAAACTATTGATTCAACTATGATTGCCATTTCACAAAGAAAATTCCATTTCTTGGACATGTTCATATGAAGCCAAGGATGGTGATCTTGTTTGTTTATGGCCTAACATCCCTGTGTTTTCCACTTCTTTCTACTGTTTCTGTTACTCTAACTCCTTCTGCAACATAATTCAGAATGAAAGAAGTGAAGTAAAATCATATAAATCTAGAGTAATTATATATAATCACATATTCACCTTCTCTGCTTCTTACTTTCATTTTATTTTTTCATTCTATCATTTATTACATCTGTTATTTTCTTTTTCTACCTATCTTTCTTATTTTACATCTATCATATTATTTATCCCGTCAATCATACATAATATTATTTTCTCCCCATGTATGAATCTGCTGTATGTTAACTCAAATTATAATGAATCAGATAAAAATAATTTATTTTGATCAGTTAAAAGTCATTTAAAATTTATCTATTCCTTTCATTTTATGGTTGAATCTTCAATTTATTTACAGAAAATAATAGTAGCATCTTATATACAAATACAATATACAGATATCTAATTCATAAAGATTAATAAAAATATTAAAATAGGTTAATTTAAATTAGTAATGCAATAAATTCAAATTTCATTTAGAGATGTTCATTCAGTTAATAAATTAATTAGTAATTATATTTAATGACATTACTTATAGCCTAATAAACTATTTTTAAAGAATGGTTTATACTGACCCAATAAATGCATTTATGTGAGAAACTTTACAAATAAATTAATGATGGTATACAAAGAAGTTATATTTGTTTTTATACTTGAAGACAAAAGATATTAGTTTCTTATGTATAAGATTGGATATAGTATACGTAAAAAGTTATTTATTTAATTTCTAAGATGAAATTCAAAAGGCATATTTTAAAATAGTTTACAGAAATATATTTTGTAAAAAAAATTGAAATTACTTTTGAAAAGTATTCAAAAAATAAACTTAATATAAAATTAATTATTGAAAATTAGATTAGTTTTCATCTATTAAGAATTAATAATATGATCTATTTAAAAAAAATAGTAGATTAATCATTAGTTATCCATAAGTTAAATAGATGAATGGATGCAATTGTTTTTTATTTAAAAAAAATGAATGTATTAAATTAATTTGCTTGTGAATAAATAGGATAAGTGGCTCATAAATGAATATCTTTTTATGATTTGTATAGTTTGAATAAGGTCCCCTTAAGCATCTTAAGAGAGAAAATTAAGAAAAATAAATAAAATTAATTTATCTATAAGTTAAAATTAGAACATCCTAACCAAAGCTAAAAATGATTTGTAATTCGATTTGATTTGAACATAATTTTTTTTAATCAAATCAAACAATTTTTTATAATTTAATTTTAATTTGGATCAGTATTATGATTTTTAATTTGTAATTCGTACATTGTCTTCTTTTTTTTTCACTTTGTAATCCATTTTGACAATGTGCTTTATAAAAGCTTAATCGAAATTAGGAAATTTCCTCACACAATGGACTAAAGAGAATGCTAGTGTGATCACTGATAATTAATACTTTGTTCATGAAAACTATAAAAAATATTATTTAAAAGTTATGTGTGACTTTGTACAAGTAAAATAATAAAACAAATACAACAATGAATCAATACCCACTACAATTAGTTTCACACCATTCAAACCTTGTTTTGGATTCCTTTAAGATTGAAGTCAATTCCCAACTTAAAACAATATTCTACAAGGCATAAACATGTCTTAATTGATGACCAAAGGTGAGAATCAATTATCAACATGGCACATAAAGGGTTTCAACAACAATACTATTTTTATTCGATTTTGATTGATTCTGATATGTGAAAATGCAAATAAAACCAAACCGTCCTTTTCTAAATAATAAATTAAAATTGATTACTGATATTTAGATGAATTTTCATTTTTTAGATTTGTTCAGCTCTAAATACTTCTAACTAAAATTAATTTGTAAATATTTTCTATATTTTTTTAATATATAAATAAGCTAATTTTATTTTATATTTTTTTTTTCTAGAACTAGAAAAAAGATTTTGAAGACATATTCATGGTTGATTTACAACTAACAAGAAGAAAGTTCTTGCAACAATACCATCCAATAAATTTGACAAGATATTATAATATATTAAAATTGAGGAACCAACACATTACTTTAATGGGTATTATGTACTTATCTCTTTAATTTCTTTTTACCTTATGTTGGTTTATGTTATTTTATTATTAAATTTTTTTCTAAATGTTATTATGTTTTATTATAATAAATCATAACTTTATTTACTCTTTTTCATTTTAAGCATCAAAATATCGATAATCTCAATTTGTAGACCAAATTAAATTTAATATAAATTTTATGGTCTAATGTAAATTTTGAGTGTCCTCTTCCTTCCATATAATACTTATTTATGAATGTTGTGTTGGAGCCAAACGTAAATTTAAAGTTTTTAGGTTGATGTTTGAGTTCGACATAAATATGTTATCCACATCTCAAATATTATTTAATATAAAAAACTAAAAATATTTTGTATAAAATGTCAGTATTGATTAAAGTTAGGTTAATCTAATTTCATAACGAGTATTAAATAATTTGTTAATCAATATATAAAAGTCAATTTTAATTATCAACTCCATGTTTATCAAATTGAATTGAATATAAATATTTGTCGATCGTTCGTAATTGTTTTTATCCGAAGGATTAGATCTTTTGAAGGAGAACTATGATAGGATGAACAAGAAAAGATTTACTTGCAAAAATGACGCTCAAGTTACTAAAAGTATAATGAAAAAAAAATATATTTAGAGTAAAGTAAGATAATGAGTTTATGTGTGTACTCCTTCCTTGTAAAGTGACCTTATATTTATGGATAATGTAACATGTACTAAAGTGTCAATTATGAGTATTTAATGACAGTTTCCAATGTACGATAATCGAGCTTTTAAGGATAATTATCTCTAGAAAATATCATTAGACACGAATCATTATTAGTTAGGCAATGTAAGTTACAAATGAACCTAGCCTGATTGGTGAGGATGTCTATTCCCCAAGTGTGAAACAAACAAGGTGAGATAATTTGGCGAAGCTCCTCGGGTGGTAGTGAATGGATGGGACCAAACTTCTAACATTCAACACACTTTTCCACAAAGGAACAAGCATCTTTTTTTATGCATGGCCAGAAGTACCCTACTCGGAGTATTTAGAGAACATACACCGAGCTCCAGAATGCACTCTACACATTTCTTTATGGAGCTTGGTTAACACGTATGCAACTTGGTCTTCATCTAAGTATTTTAGAAGTGGGGAGGAGAATCCTCAGCAAAAAAACTCTCCATTGCACATGATGTAGAAGGATGCTTGTTGGCATAACTTCCTGGCTTCCACAGAGTCATGTGGAAGTACATCATACATTACGTACTTTATGATAGGAGTCATCTAAAATGACTTTAGCAAAGTTGATTTGCAACACATCTTCATAATCCCAACTGGGAGTTGTCATCATCTCCTGAATCAAAGTTGTTAGTACTTTCATAAGACTAATGATTTGATAAAGCCATGCAAAACAAGCTCAACAAGCCAAAGCAAGCAAATAGAAGTGTGTTCTAGGCTTTGTCTTAGTGTGAGTGAGTATGATTGGTTGTGAAAGAGAACCTATGCACATCTAAGGAGAAATTCATTAGCACATGGTCTAAATGATTTAAATCAAACCATAAAAGGTTTAACCTTGGTTAAAAACAATTTTGGAAAATAAAGTACTGAACTATTATAAGTTGATTTCAGGTTTAAGCCGAATTAATTTATTCGTGTCTGAGCATAACTGAATTAACTATTTTCTAAATCTGGTTTGAGTTCTTCTTTTATAAATACAGTGGCCTTTCAAGTGTAAGAAAGAACAAAATATAGAAAGAACAGAAATAGATACATTTTTACGAAACACAATCTTTTGAACTTCATTTTGTGAGAACTACGGTGAGAGAATTGTTGTTTCATAATAATCATTTTCGAAAGAGGGTTTTTACTTGAAGAATCAATCTTGACTAAGGTGTGCTATTGGGTTTCTTCAAGACTGTGTACAGACATTTCTTTCTGCGCCAATCAGGGAGTTTTCTCAACCCTTCTTAATCCTATTTGAATCAAGATTTGTGTTATGTTCATTGTAATTATGTGAAAATCATTAAACAATTGTATTTGTTTGGGCTATAGGAGTTAGCCTAATGTTTCTGCTGAAATTGATTGGGAGCTGCGGGGAGCAGTTGATCAATTTAGCAGGGTTCTTGATTTCTACGGGGAGTAGAAATTGGTTGATTAATTGTATGTGAACAATTAATTGAGTTAGTGAAACTTTCTTTGCGAGTGGTGCAAAGGGGACTGGACGTAGCCCTTGAGGAAGGGTGAACCAGTATAATTGATTGTGTTCTGTTGTTCTTGACCATTCTCTTTCAATTCTGTATTGTTCTTGCACTGCTCATTGTGTTTAATTGAAAGATTGAATTAAGTTCTGATAATCTTGATAAAACTGGTTTAAGTTCTCTGCTGGATATTGATTTGTGCATTGTAAATTGAATTTTGTGTTGGTTCTGATAAATCTTTTGTAGTTGCCAAAGAAATCTTGCTTAACAGATTGGTTCTTTTCTAACTTTGTATTACATATAAGATTCTTGATCTGTGAGTTTACAAAGAATTGCAACTTTGGCTGAATTGTTGTAATACTGCATAATTTGTATTCTTGTTCTGTGTTCCTGGTATAACTGAATAATTAAATCTGCATTCTTTATCAGATTTGTTAATATTGACTTAAATCAATGTAGAGTTGTGTTAGGAGTTTCAAATTTGTATTTTGTAATTCTATTCCTCTTTGCTCTCATTCAAATTTGGAATTTTGTGTGATTCAGTTCTGAGTGTAATATTGCTATTGAAACTGTGTGAACTTGATTTGCTTAAAGTGTTTTTGTGAATCTGGTGTGTGATTGAGAATCTGCTGTGTGTGCTGCTTGAAAATCTCTATCTGCTTGTAAAACAAATTGGTTCATTCGTGGTTTGAATCAGTTTATTTCTTTACTACACCTCATATCTTTAGCACCAAGATTCATTAAAGTTTTTCAAATTGCGAAAACATTTTCAAAGGTCTAAATTGAATAAAAATCTTTCAAAGTTCAATTCACCCCCCTCTTGAACTCAGCCTAAAACGTTTTCAAAAGTTCTATGTCGTCTTGCTTTCTCTGTATTGGTGAGCTTAGACAGGATGTCTAACTGTCATCAAAGTGTGCTACTAGGTTCTTGACGATATGGTAGACTTCTAAAGGAAGGGTTCCTTTACTTGATATTCTCCTTTGACCTGACCGGTGACTAGCTGTGAGTCACTCTCACAGTTGAGGCGTTTAACACCTAGTTCCTTTCCTAATTGAAGCCCAACTATGAGTGTCTCGTAGTCAGTTTGATTTTTAGGTGTCTCAAATTTAAAGCAAATAACTTGCTCCATGGTCAGGTTATCTAGTCCTTCTAATATCACACCTGCATCGCTTCCTTTCTGTTAGAGGACCCATCTACACTGAGCATCCACCAATCTCGACTTTCTTTGTGAGATGGGAGCTCGGTAAGGAAATATGCCAAGAATTACACTTTCATTGGGCATCTGTTTTCGTACTTCAGTCCAAATTCTAACAACTCAATGGTACAAGCTGTCATTCTTTTAGAATATCTGTTTCATGGGGTAGTTTGTGCGTACCACAATGTTGAAACTTCTGAAGTAGTGTCGAAGTTTGCGAGCGTAGAAGACGAGAGTTAGCACAAGCTTTTCAATGACTTGATATCTCTCCTTGGCAGGCTGAAGGGTTCTACTTGTGAAGTAGACCAGTGATTTCTTTCTGCCATATTCATATAAAAGGATTGAACTTATGGCTAAGGTTGAAATGGCCAAATATAGTGTCAGCCTGGAGTGAGGTGAAGGACTAACCAGTTATTTCCTTCTTTATGTTTGCGAACGTGGCCTCACATTCATTATTCCATTAAATAACTTATGCTCCCTTCAGCAGCCTGAACAATGGTTTAGACTTCTCGACAAGCTTTGGCAAGAATTGTGAAAGGGCAGTCAACTTCTCATTGAGTTATTGTACCTCTTTCAAGCAGGTCAAACTTCTCATGGTCACAATGACTTCACACTTGTCAGGATTTGTCTCGATTGCTCTGTGGTTGATCATAAACCCAAGAAACTTTCCTCGCCCAACCCCGAAGAAACATTGTTCGAGGTTAAGTCACATATTATGTGATCTCACTCTCTCAAAGACCTTCTCAATAATGACATTGTGTGAGGTTTCAGCTTATACTAAAATGAACCAAACCGTTAGTGTTTTATATGACTTTCCTGTGCTAAATGTCGTCAACAGATCTATGTAGCCTCTGGAGTGGACACGATTACCGACGAATCCTAATAATGGTTTGGGTTATGACTTGAATCATATTGAAGGTAATTGTAGTTTTAAGAAAGTGGACCAGAATAGGGCGGAGTTTCCCTAATCAATTAGGATCTTGTGAACCCTCCAATTTGCAATAGTTATAGTGACAACCATGGGGTCGTCTTGATCAGGATCGAACATAGAGAAATCTTCGTGAGAGAAGATGGTTGACTGAGAACGGGGAGAAACAAAGTGGACAGAGTTAACGTTTCTGAAGTGTCTCTCTCTGGCTGAGCTCGAACACTTTCCCCAGCAAATCCTCGAGAAATGGTGTGAAATGACCCTCTCAGCTCATTAGGGTCTTGCTAGAGATGTTCTCTGCCATCATCCTGGGGCGAAATGACGTCAACAGGTTGGTCTCTTCTGCGACCTCAGAAGCCTGTTCCTCGCCCTCGGCCACCACAACCTCATCCTTGACCCTATTGAATATTCTGACCGAAGCGTCCCAATGCTCCAACACGAATCAATTCTTCAATGATGTCATGTACCATCTGACAGTCCTCAGTGGTGTGATCGAAGTTCTGGTGATAACTACACCGCTTTGTTGGGTCCGCATTTGGAGGAGAAGGTGTCAGTACTGGTAGTAGACTAACTCAAGATTACAAGCTTCTTGGAGAACGGTGTCTCTACTAGTGTTAAGAGGTGTGTATGACTCGAATTTGTTGGGACGTTTCTTTCCTGTTGATTGCCCAGTAAAAGCCATCATGCCTTGGGGGGCCTTTCTCTTTCTCGCCTCCGTATTCTCCTCAATACTGATATATCTCAAAGTATAGACGCAAAGGACATTCATATTCTTTGGTGGGTCAGCATCAAGGGAATCCAAAAAGATTCCAAGGTGTAGTTTGACCATGAGGGAATGCATCGCCACAACTGGGTTCAAATTCAAAATATTCAGGCAAACCTTATTGAATCTCATCAGATATTGCCTCAACGGTTTATTATCGCTTTGAATAATATGGTGCAACGAGGTCGAGCACGCCACCACTAGTTTGTTATTAACAAATCAAGCTGTGAATCGAGAGCACAAAGTCCTGAATGAACTTATAGAGTTGGTGGCAATGAGTAATATCACTCCAAAGCTACTCCCTCCAGGGTGTAGGGAACAAACGGTAGTAAACGCATAGGTCGCCTAAGAAGAGGTTGGCCTAAGTGAGATAAGACTTCAAATGGGCTTTAGGATCAGTTGTGCCATTGTAGGACTTGACGTTCAACCATTTCCACTTACTTGGCAATCGAGCTTGCAAAATTTTTGGTGTGAACGTATGAAAGCCATCTAAATGTTCCTCCATCTCTAGTTTCAAGGGATCCACATGTACCTCCTTAAATGGTGTTTTTTGATGGTATCGTCTTGGTCCATTGTTTCCTGGTTTAATCGAGAAGGGAATGGTTGAGCTCTTATGAACCCGGGTATCAGTCAGCGTGGGTCTGGTCCGACTTGGTGTCGGTTGATGCCGAGGAGAATACGTCAAGGAGAATGATGCCGAGGAGAAGTGCGGCTACTAGCCGAGTTTGATCCGGCTGTTCAATCCTCGAAAAGAGAATAATGTCGATTGAGGCTTGGTTGGGTGTGTTGAACAGAATGCTCCTGGTGTAAGGCATCTACTTGAGAATGTAGGGTCTTCAGTTTGTCTTCATAGGCTTGACGTTGAGCATACGACCTATTGGTCATCTCACTACATTGGGTGTTGATGGTATCTTCAAATGTGGTTTGGACAACATTTTGAACATTTGTCTCACTCTTACGGATAATTGCCTCCATGTGAGTTTTCAACATCTCCAAGACTATTGGATCTATGATTATCTATTGTCGACGTCTATTGCTATGGTGGGTAGGAAAAATTTTACCACAGGCCCACGTTGGACGTCAAATGTTCTTACCCGAGTTGTATTGAACCTTTCGAAGTGAGTGAGATCAGACGTTCTAAGGGTAAGTTGTGGTTGGACAAACAAGGAAAGATTCAATTGCAGAACATTATTCAACGCTCAAGTTATTAAGAATACAATGAAGGAAAATATATGTTTAGAGTAAAGTAAGATAATGAGTTTTTGTATGTATTACTTTTTTTTTAACAGCCAAGAATTATATAAATAGGAGTACTTTCGGGGTACTCCAACCCTATTACAAAAAGAAAAAAAATTCCAAAACGTACACAAATGCACGAGAAAACACATAAAACCAAATTAAAATTATAAACTCAAGACATATAGCGACTCCAAATACTACCCTACCCCTTATTACACCGTACCATTGAGTGTCTGAAAAACTCTACCTAAACCCGTACAATGTACACAAGCCCTCCTAAAACATATATACCTTTTCCATATGACTAAAATACAGTTCCCAACACTATTGCTATCCACACTCCTAACCAAACCACATTAGATTTCTTATTTAGGCTCACTAGATAGAGGCTCTGAAAATGGTTCAAGATAGAATGATGTCTTACAGAGATGTTGCCTATCCATCTATCACATGTTGCCTATCCATCTATCACATGTATCCCAAATTTTACGAGCAATGTCACAATTTAAAAATAGATGTTCAACATTTTCTTCAAACTTGTTACACATAGGGCACATAATGTTTGGTGATTGCACTCCCCTCCCAGCTAGAAATTGATCCTCGTTGGAAGCCTATTCCCTAATACCCTAATTTGTGTAGTGGGGGGCCACTTTAAGTTCCATATAGCTTGCAGGCTTCTTTTGTTGTGTAGTTTCCTTCATTAACCAACAATGCATAATCAGATCGGACACTATATCCCTGTCCCTTGTCCATTCCCTATACCCAACCATCCGACCCATTTCTCCTCCATTGTGTAGTAGTTAGAATCAATTCTAACTGTTGTTGCAAATCTTTTTTCCATTCAAACAACTCCCTTCTCCATATTAATCTCCAATCACCTAAACATTATCTCTAATTATCCATTGTACCACCTCACTTATTACTTTTTCACTACACATAATTAGAGAATTGAGCCTGGAAAACCTATCTTTCAGTGATTGTGTGTGTTCCTTGTAAATTCCTTGTAAAGTAACCTTGTATTTATATAGTATAAGATTGGCTAGACAAGTATTAAAATGTCAATCATAAATATTAAATAACAATTTCAAATATTGAATAGGTAATTACCTAAAAAAATACCATTAGAAATATAAGTTACAAATGAACCTTGACTGGCGTAACTAATACATATTAGTCAGTCTATATTAGCTCAACTATATAAAAAATAAGTTGTTAGTTTATAAGGAAACTCTATAAAAGAAAAATAAAAAATATAGAGATAATGTTCCTTACTTAATACTCTAACTTCACACAAGTAAAAAAAATTATATATAAACTCTTTTGGTCGCTATTAAACGCGCCATATTATAAGGACTTGAAGTTTTTGCCACCACTTTGCGGTGGGAGAGTAATCAAAAGCCCACAAATGTAGGTAAAGAAATATCAACATATATCTATACATCTATATCTATCTATATATATAGATAGATATAGACACACACCCCACGCCACGCCTTCCTTCTTCATTGCATAAACATAAACACGTCATTCCATATCTTCTGTATTCCAAGAGTCTCTCTTCCTCGCTCTTTGACTCCCAAGATCACCATTTTTGCCTGAACCTCCTAACTCTACTTCAATCTTTCGAGGTCTGTCAAACTCACTCACATTGCGGGCCATTTCAGTCAAGTTCACCTTTCTTACATATACATGTCACTACCTCAAATTACAATACCAACCACCCATTTTCTCTCTTTCACACACACACACAAACACACTGTTTTAGTCTTCATTATACTCTCACATCTACACCAACTTCGATATTTTGCACATCATTACATGGAATCTTAACATTTATTCCGAAGCCTAACTGGGTTGTTTTTCATTGCATGACAACAAAGATGGTTGGCATGGATGACCATGGCAGCAAGTATGATCAGCACACATTTAACGTCTCCCTTGACATGCATCAACAAGGAGACTCTAAATGCTTCGACGATGATGGTCGCCCCAAACGAACTGGTACATAGTAAAACCATGATGATTCATACTATGCTACACCCTTTGTGTATTCTGTAGTGTGATTTCTCTCATACATATGGTATATGGTGTGTATGACAAACACAGGAACATTGTGGACTGCAAGTGCACACATAATAACCGCAGTGATAGGATCTGGAGTTCTCTCTCTGGCTTGGGCGATAGCTCAGCTTGGATGGATTGCTGGTCCTGCTGTCATGCTTCTCTTCTCTGCCATCACTTACTTCACTTCCCTTCTTCTCACCGATTGTTATCGTACGGGTGACCCTCTCACTGGCAAGAGAAACTACACTTATATGGATGCTATTCGTTCTAACTTTGGTATTACTCACCAACCTAACTTACTCCATTTTTCTCTTTCCTTCACAGTTTTAGCTTAGAACCTTTGTTTTGTGCCTGTGTTTGTTCAGGTGGCAACGGCTTTAAGGTCAAGATGTGTGGACTTGTTCAGTATGTTAACCTTTTCGGGATCTCCATCGGTTACACTATAGCGGCTTCCATTAGCATGATGTAAGTCTGAGATTTTAGTGACAGTGAAATGTCTAATTTAACTACTATATATCCGAGGAAAATTATATAGTATAAATGGGCTGTTTTTGGCTTGTGCCTTATCAAACAGGGCAATCGAAAGATCTAATTGTTTCCACAAGAGTGGAGGGAAAAATCCATGTCACATGAACAGCAACATGTACATGATTTCGTTTGGTATTGTGGAGATTATTTTTTCTCAAATTCCCGACTTCGATCAATTATGGTGGCTCTCCATTGTAGCCGCTGTCATGTCCGTCACGTACTCCACCATTGGACTTGGCATGGGTATTGGAAAAGTCATTGGTATGAATTGATTCTATTCACATGTCCATGATGATGATTTGTTTATCTTTCAACTGGTTAAAATCTGACATATATTGATCACGTAACAGGAAACAGAAAAGTCGCGGGAGGTCTAACCGGGGTAACTGTTGGTACTGTGACACAAACTGATAAAGTTTTGAGAGCCATGCAAGCTGTTGGTAACATAGCCTTTGCCTACTCATACTCCTTCATCCTCATAGAAATTCAGGTATAATTCATTTAGTTAAATTATGAGAGTGAATTAAGGTCTGAAAGAACATGGCTATGTAAAATGTCATAAAACAGGACACAGTGAAATCCCCTCCATCAGAATCAAAAACAATGAAGAAGGCCTCATTTATCGGTGTTTCGGTCACCACCGTTTTCTACATGCTTTGCGGCTGCTTTGGGTATGCTGCTTTTGGAGATTCAAGCCCTGGAAACCTTCTCACTGGTTTTGGCTTCTACAACCCATACTGGCTCCTTGACATTGCTAATGCTGCCATTGTGATCCACCTTGTTGGTTCATACCAAGTTTTCTCGCAGCCTCTCTTTGCTTTCGTTGAGAAAAACATAGCACAGAGATTCCCAGATAGTGATTTTGTGAAGAAAGAAATTGAAATTGGAGTGCCGGGTTTGCATCCCTTGAAGCTGAACTACTTGAGGGTGGTTTGGAGGACAATGTTTGTAGTGGCAAGCTGTGTAATAGCAATGGTGGTGCCATTCTTCAATGACATGGGGGGACTTCTTGGAGCTGTGGGATTTTGGCCCCTTGCAGTGTATTTCCCAGTGGAGATGTACATTGTTCAAAAGAGAATAGCAAAGTGGAGTACAAAGTGGATCTGCTTTCAAACACTTAACATTTCTTGCCTTTTGGTGACCATAGGAGCCGCAGCTGGCTCTCTTGCTGGGATTGTCTTTGATCTTAAAACTTACAAGCCTTTCAAGACCAACTATTGACTAAACTATGTTTGCCATTCCTAGAAATTTCTGAAAAAATTATATTAGTGCAACCCTAGTTTTCTTCTTCATATGAAACCAAGGATGGTTATCTCGTTATGGCGTAGTAGGCCTGTTACTTAATTTGTACTCTGTAACTTGGTATCAATCCAATTCAAAAACGAAATAAAAGCATATAAATGTAGCTGGTCCATATGAAATTTAGTTGGTCCAAATAAAAGATATAAATACGATATCTTTTAGACATATTTTATTTTCAAAATAATTTTTTTTAAATGAAAATAAATGATAAAATAATTAACAAAAATAAGTAATTACATAAGATTAAATTGCAAAATTAAAACGTTAAAAGTGTATAGTTATATATGGTTATATAACAATAAGAGATGAAATGGACAAATACTGTAATAACACACTAAAAGAACTAGACTAATACTTTTCTGAGTGTCCTCTGCACTTAACTTTATGCATTGTTTTGGTGCAATTGTCATCTGTCTCTTATGTTTGCATCTATTTTGGTTATTATAGGAATAACTTGCTCGTTACAATTCTTATGAATTTTTTCACTTGTTTTTTTTTTTTTTTTTAAAAATAATAAAAAAAATTTTTTTT
>Ga0209700_106954_pt1 | contig 16707 bp, 7 predicted proteins | sample SiratroredBW_FD_187528 | JGI IMG/M metagenome (GOLD analysis project Ga0209700, IMG submission 187528) | Root nodule microbial communities of legume samples collected from California, USA - Siratro red BW (SPAdes) (version 2) | ecosystem: Host-associated > Plants > Roots > Nodule | place: USA...
TTAAAAAGAAAAAAAAAAAAGTACAAAATAGAGTAGATACAAGAGCAGCAATGTAGAGAATAAGAAGAGAGGAAACATAAATGAGAGAAGATACGAGGAAGTGCGTATGAAGAAACCAAGAACAAATGAAGACAAGCAAAGAAAAAGAAAGAAATAGAAGGATGAAGAAGAAAATGAATAAAAAAAATTCTATGTACAGGCTGATGGAAATTTTTGCCATAAAACATTGCCGGAGCTCAGGGCACCACGGTTGAGGTTGCCAGAGTGGATGGTGGCTGGAGAAGGCTCATCAAAGACCAGCTTCTTATCCATTAGGCTTGACTTATCAATAGCTATGATGTACGGTTACTTATTACATTGGACTGAACTAGAGATCGAAATCTCAATATTCTAAAATTATGAACTGAAGATATTAAAGAGTTTCATTAAGGGTATATTTGAACGAGTTTCTCCATAAGTCCTATTAGAAAAGAAAAATAAGAAGAAAACAATGAAATTACCTTTTCCATAAGTTAAAATTAGCTTATACGCAAGTTATAAATAAAAACTTAGACAAGCTGTATGAGAGAGAAAACTTCTACAAATTAACTCGTGCATAAACTAATTTTAACTCAAACACAAGTTATGAATAAAAATTTAGAGAAGCCTATATAAGAGAAGAGAACTTCTAATAATTAGCTCATGCATAAGCTAATTTTAGCTTATGGCAAAGTTGATTTCAATTTTTCTTCTTATTTTTTCCCCTAGAAGAGGTTATGGAAAAATTTGTCCAAATAAGCAAGGTACCTAAGAATCAAGAAGAAAATTTAATGATGCTACATAAGGAATGTTACGGTGTTTCTTAAAGCTTTTAGTTCAAGGAAGTAAAAGTTATGCTAAAATAACACATTCTTGGACTTTATATTTGTTTATCTTCAATCATGTTCAAGTAGAGTCAGAGACCCTTAGAAACAGTTCAGAATCAATTAAAGTAACTTGATTATACATAGAGCTCTAGAGCTGGTATTTTGTGAGCTGGTACCACTGCTACATAAAATACTTCAGAGCTGGTTTATGGTTGACTACCCAAGAGTTGAAGCTGGGCCCTTAATTCAACATATGCATTTTCATATGTTACTGGGCTTCAGGAAACAAGTAGGGCTGGGCTAAAGTAGATATATTTAATCCAGCACATCTGGACCTTTCACAAGGAATAATACTCATTGTTCTCCTTTCAGAATATAATTTCTGCAGTAGTGTGTATAAACAACTGTAAATTCTGCCAATTTTCCTAACATTGAAGCTATAGTAATTTGTTTTATTCATTTACGTCATTCTTTTTGAACTCTTGCATTGTCTTGTTTGAGTATAAATAGAAATATTTATGAATATTATTAATGTTATTAAGTTTGCTATGTTTTGCTATGCTATATATCTGGTGTTAAAGTGCTGAGCATTGTTTCACTCCTATGTTCACGATTCTTGGCATGCCCTTGTTGATAAGTTTGACTTGTCTGTGCAGTAATGCCAGATTTTGCCCAAGTCTACGGCTTCCTTGGCAGTGTTTTTGATCCAAATTCAACTAATCACCTAGAGAAACTAAGACAGATGGACCCAATAAATGTGGAAACGGTAATTAATATCAACTCCATCATTTTCTTTTCTTCTTGTTTATGGTATGTAAAGGTCCAAAATTTTGGGTTCAAGTGCTTAGTTTGTCTGGCTGAGTATTTTATATTGTTGTATTTTGCAGGTATTGTTGTTGATGAGAAATCTCTCTGTCAATTTAATGAGTCCAGAGTTTGAGGATCATGTAAGTTAGTTTCCAACAGTAAGCATTTTTTCTCTTGTTATTTTCCGACTAATATAGTTATTGAACCCATCATAGTAGCCAGATGCCAAAGTCATCTTTTAATCCTTGTTGCTTGCTTTTATTATGTAACATAACAAAGATGTGGGATGATATTAAATTGGTTTCAAATGGCTGGATTATTTTAAGCGAGTAAATAAATTGATATCACTGTGTTGATATTTTGTTGGTGGAAGCCTCAATAACCCTAGGTCTGTGATGATTAGAGTTTTGGCTCTATCACTGCACGTTTGTTGTTTGGCAGCGGGGCTTATTTTCTAAATAGAGTTTATTTTTTAGAGCATGATATGGGATTTTTGGCTATATAAGTTGCCCAGATAATATTTTTTCCACATTCTTGCTGTTGTGTTCATGCTTATAATTTTGTTTTCACATGGAATTTTTGGAATTATATACTTGAGCTTTTTGACATTGGGGGGTAGACAAGCTATTCCTAAAGGAGAGAACGAAACGAAAAAGATTAAATTAATTTTTCCATAAAATAAAATTAATTTATTCATAAGTTAAAAATAAAAATTTGAGAAAGTTATACAAGAAAATTTCTGCAATCTAGTTTATATATAATCTAATTTTAACTTATGGAAAAGATAATTTGCATCTTTATTATTATTATTGTTATTTTTTTATTAGAACTCTATGAAAAGACTTGTCCAAATAGACTCAACGGAATGTACAAAATCAACACCCCATGATGAGACTCATTTCAGATGACTATTTTCACACACGCTTGAAGAAATTTAGAAAAGTTGGCTCTTGAAGTGTGTAGAATTAGCTATTTTTTGCATTTATTTATTTTGAATTGCATGCACGGATTTTCTGCTGCATTCTATTCTTATTCTGTTTGTTCCGAATTCACAGACATGCAAGTGTTGTCTTATTATTATTCTGCGTGACAAAGTCCTAGTCCTAGCTTCATTTATTTTATTTTACTTTCTACAACATGTACTTCTTTATGGTCTACTAACAAATTCTTTTTTAATGCAGAAGAGGCTGCTTTCATCGTATGATACCGACTCTGATGAGTCGAAGCTTGTTAATATTTGCAGCAAATCCCTCACTAATAAATCTGAGAGTGCTATTCTGTCTGCATAAGGAGGTCGTGGTGGTTTTGCAGTGAAGAGTGTTTCTAATCTATTGGCTGAAATGCACATAAAGTGGGATCAAGAAGGTGAAAAAAGACAAGGTTTTGCTAAAAGGAAGTGTAGCTTCTTAATGCTTGCATATGTATATAGGAGGTACATATATAAATATATACATATATATATATATATATATATATACATATATATATATATATATATATATATATGTATATATATATAAAACTAGATTGTTTAATTAGAGTAACGGAGTAAAAAGAAAAAATGTATTATCTGAAAGCCATCATATTTTACTATTTTTCTATATACTTTATCATTATTTTCTTTTATTTCTTTATGACACTACCTTCTCCGCCTAAGGTACCCGAGTGATTTGAATCTTAGTTTCTCTTTAAGTAGAGTGGAAAGGAAATAAGAGAAAATTAATAGAAATAAAGTAGATTGGTTGAGAAAAATATAGATAAAAATAATAAATTAATGGTTAATCAATTGAAAAGAAGTAAAATAAAAATATAGATTATTTGATTAATGAGAAATAAAAAATAGATAAGATAAAAGTTACTTTTAAAATGATCTTATTATTTATCAATAACAAATCTTATTATTTATTCTATTATTGGCATGTTAATATTTTTCACAATCAATATTATTTTTTCTAAAATAATATTATTTTGATTGTTTATATTTATCTAGTTATTATTATTATTATTATTATTATTATTATTATTATTATTATATTGCTGAACAAATTTTTTTCATCTCATCTTCCCTTTTTATCATACCAAACTTGTTAGGGTTTTGTTAAGATAGAGAGGAAAAAGAAAAGAATAAAATTGAAATTAAGTTGAAGAAATATAAAAACTGAAAGAAAAGAGTAGAAATTAAAGATGTTTTTGGTTTAAGAGAAACCAAAGAAATAAGTTTAACATTGAAATTAAGTTGAAGAAATAAAAATATATAAGAAATAACATAATATAATGTGCTCACATTGTTACCGTGTAAAGATGGTATAATTCTTTGTGTGCATGCTTATAGGTAGTTGCTTCTTGCATGATACAAAATGTTTCTGTTTTTTCAAAATACTAATAATGTTTTTGTTAACGTTTTTGTTATTTTATATATTAAATAATTTTTCTTTTTTTCACATTTACAGAAACATCTCTCTCGTATTTTTTTTAACAATAATAAAAATAATGTTGATTGTTGTTAAGATATTTACAATAATTTAAAAAATTCAGTTTAACACATTATTTTCAAATATTTAGTTTTATGATAACTAATTCAATGTTGCTGAAAAAAATATAAATATTTTTTAATATTTATTAGATTTTTTTATTATTTATCAAGAAAGTTTGTTAATATTTATGAAAAAAGTTAACAACTTTTTACTTGATTGTGCTTATATATTAATAAATAAATTTTAAAATAAAATAATGAGGAGATTATTGACATATTGAAAATTTGTTAACTACAGGAAGCAATGGTTTGATTCAATTAAAAATTATATTATATATGTTTGGATTTCAACATAAAAAAAATTTGAATGAACTTTTTTTTCCGTTTAAATTGAAAGATTTTTAATTTCTTTTTATTCAAGCTTGATTTCTTTTTTATCTTTTAAATTAAATTACAAAAATTAATAAATATATTGAAAAATAATCTTTATTTTTTAATTTTCTTCTAATTTTTTTCTATATTTTAAAAGAATATTAGTGCAATCTAAATAATTGAACTAAGCGTAAATATTTATTTAATAATAAAAACACCCTCTTATAATAATTAATTGGGTTTATAATAATCATTTGGGAAATTAGATTATCATGTCTACTATTCAAATTCAATTACCTATTTAATTTAATTGAGAATGGCTTAAGCTTTTATTACTTTTATTGAAAAAAGCTTTTGATTAAACATTTATTTCTCGTGCTAAAAGCATACTCTAAAGTGATAATGGATATAAACATGATCAATAAATTTCTAGCAAATTGAGTAAAAATATAATTTTTAGTAGAATTATCTTTTCATTGCATTAAAATTTCAAAAGAATTATCAATTTCTTTCTTCCAAATACTCCATAAGATACAAATCTGTTTCATTTCTATTCAAATTCTTATTTAGATTCATGTATTTCTCAAATTCAATACTAAATGGCAATTTAGATGGTTGAAGTTCTTCAATTTTCATTTCACTAGGATGCAAATAATTTTTAGCCTGTTGCCCGTGACTAATGGAAAGATTATAGACCTCAAACATGTATAACATACTCCTCTATCTTTTCATACAAAAATTCAACATTATCTTTTTCAATAAATTTGCTTAAACCCTACTACACTCCAGGAATCAAAAACAAAAATAAAACATTGATATATTTAATGTTCCTCCAATACTTGTTATACTTAACTTTCATTTCTTTTTCAATCATCCTCCAAATTGTTTGTCAAAATTACCTATTCATTCTTGAAAATACAAGTAGTATCATATAATCCTCACTAAAATACTGAGAAAAAATTACAAATTTTGTTCTTGACACTTTCTATGTGATATCAAAAAATATCTTTGAAAATCTAACAAAGCTTCTTGCATTCTCTTAATCTTCACTACTTAGAACGTTACCATAAAACACAACATATTCAACACATTTCTCACACAATCTTTTAAATGCGTTTTGAATTTTTAATGCACTTTCAAGTATTATGTAGGTTGAGTTCATCTAGTGGAAATGTCCCAATAATATAATTGACTTTTTACCTTCCTAACTACTTTCATGCAAATTTTGAACATATCCATGCAACTAAGTGATGCACAAATATTTTTAATCGCATTCTTAATCTTGCAAGTCTTTCAAGAATATCAAATATGTGCACAACACCTATCATGAATGTATTATTCTTTTAATGATGGTTGTTTCAATACTCTATTATCTTTATAAGATATTGCAACATTTTTTGATCTATCATTGTAAACTATCATGGTGAAAACTCTACTTATTAACTAACCTTCCAACTATTTATTAATTTTTTTACCAATTGTTTTTCTTTTAAGATTCTTAATTAGAAAAAAAATATATGCAACTTTCAATGTTGTTTTCTTTACATGGACTTGGTTTTAAAATATATATATATATATATATTTTTTATCTTACAAACTTATTTTCTATAGGCTTTATTATTTTCATTAAAGCTCCTTGTAATCCTTTTATTCGGTCTGAATAAACTTTCAATCCTTACTTTTTCTTTATGGATGATCTAGAAAATAAGAAATTTTACCCGATTGATTTCAGTAAGTTATTAGCACAAATACTAGTTTATTTGTCATTAAGAATTGTATCCAAACCTTTGATAATACTTTAGAAAGCATATAGCTAACCATATTTCAAATTTTTCTATTTTGAAACAGATTGACATTAACACTAGAATTGGAAAGGTCATGTCTCTTGTGCAAGTTGTTTGGTGTTTTCCTAAAGTTGGTTGGGGTTAAGGTCAACATTGATGTAGCTGCAAGAGAGCTTGTGATCTTCTTGCAGCTTGTAGAGGTATTTTCAAGGTCCGACTGGGGAATATGTGAGTAACTTTTCTGCTTTTCTGAATATTCAACATGCACTTTATCCTCCTGAAGTCATGGATTACATTTTTGCTATTGAATATGCTTAATTAAATAGTTTTAAAAATTTTTGGTTAAAGTGTGACTTTTGGTTAATTGTCAAGCTTTTTAGAATATTAAAGGTAGACGAGCTTAAGTGTGTGTCTATAGATTTGTTCTGCTATAAAATTTAGAGTGACTCATGTCTTTAGGGAAGATAATAATTGTGTTGATAAATTGATTAATTTAGGTGTACAAAACAAGGTTGAGTTTGTCTTATATTCTAACTTTACATGATTGCATTAGGTTGGAACTTTTTCATGATAGGTTTTAACTCCCTTTGTTTCATTTGTAGTGAGTTTGTTCTTTTTTGCATGAGTTTGGTGTGACCTTCATACTTTTTGTTTTTCTAATAATACTTTTTCTTATGATAACAAATGATTGATGAGTTTTGGGATGTCAGACTAACTGAGATGTCAAAATCCATAATGATGTCTAACATATGTTTTATGAGTTTTGGGATGTTAGTATAATTGAGATGTCAAAATCCATACTGATGCCTAACATGAATATTTTATTAAAAAAATATCAATTTTTATTGGTAAAATATACAGTAAGACAAAGGTAACATATTTGGAGTGAAGTCCAACAATTAGTTGTAAGACCTTACACCTTGACTTGAATGACTAAATATATTTTTCAACTTTGAACTTTTTTTTCTCATCAAGGTAAATGACTCACCAACAATTGATATCTTCCATAAAATTTAGAAATAACTAAAAAGAATGAAATCCCTTGTTGGGAATCAAACAATAAGAAATAATCTCTTCTAGTAAAAGCACACCAGAAATGAGTATAAAATTTAAATAAACCACATAACATATTTAACATGGTTCGATACCTTAAGACCTACATCCACCAATACTAAAAAAAGTTATTATTACTCAACATGCACTTTTTCTAACAAAAATTACAAACTTTCTCATGCAATTTTTTCGAAAAAAAAATTATAAACTCTTTCATGATACACAAGTCATGAAGTTCTCAATACACCCAATAGACTTATTGAGTTGTAGCAACAACTTTCATATTATTTTTATAGTAGTTTCCTACTTTTCTATCATTCATATTACTCAATGTAGGACTTTGATGAATAGCCACTAATACTAACATATCCTCCTTTCACCAAAAGTCTCACATATAAAAACAGTAACTCGACAACGAAGCTTCAACATTAACCCTTCTTCTCCTTCGTGCTTTGAAATGAATATCTCACATTCTGTCAATATATATGCTTGAACCACTCTCGCCACTAGTGACTTGCACAAACTCATTAATAGTGATTGTCCCTCCTTGTCGTCGGTCAGCACTACTTTGCACTTCAAACTCGTAACAACTTGCATATCATCATTATTGGCAACTCGTTTGATACACAAGGTGGAATATATCACCAACACCACCATACCAAGCCAGACTCCACCACACATGCATCAACTAATAAATAATAAGCAACATTAGCACTATTCTCTCTCTAAAGTTGCAACACACAATGTTGACTCTATTCATGTCAAACTGTTCTTCCTCCCTTGATTAGAACCTCAACTCTCATGCCACAGTTAGAAACACATAATAGAAAATAGTCTAGTAAAAACACATATACAAATAAAAGCATAAAATTTAAATGAAAACATACAATAAATTTAATGAGGTATATTAGCTCAAGACTTACATTCATAATACTACTGAACAAAATTATTATTATTCAACATGCAAATTTTCAACAAAAACCTGTAAATCTTCTTGCATAATTTTTCTAACGAAAATTAAAAATCCTTTCATGACATACAATTAGTGAGATCCCTTATTCATATATCAAATTTTTAGTTTTATAATAGTTTCATACTTAACTTTAGTGAATGTTTTACAATATAATTGTTGTCCTTGCAAGTTCCTACATACTTCAACGATGTATAATTTTTTATTAATATTAATACCTTATAATTTATTATTTACTAAAACACAAGAAGAATGGAGAGCAGTTATTGGTTTCTAATTTGAAAAAAGGAAAGTTTCTAATTGGAAAAAAGGGAAAGATAATCCAATAAGTTAGCTATCTATAGTATAATATAGTTGCTAATTGGAAAAAAGGGAAAGATAATCCAATAAGTTAGCTATCTATAGTATAATATAGTTGCTACTGAAAAGGTAATACATGAAACTAACTTTTCCTCTTTTAGTTTTCTTTTTTTTTTTTTTAAAGGCAAAGTATAAAATGCATGGAAGTATTTTAGAGGTGTTACAATCCTATGCAAAATATAAAACGCATGGAAGTATTTTAGAGGTGTTACAATCTTATTATAAAACTCTCATTCTACAAATCCTATTCTTAAAACTATGCATCTAGTGATACGAATTATTAGATATGTATAGAATATTTGCATGAAAATATCTCCTCACACATAGAATTCTCAAAGTCGATCTCGAAAAAGTCGAGCTCCATATTTGAACTCTTTGAAACTGATCTCCTAGAAGGTGGACCTCCATAGCCAACCTCCCAAGGTTGAGCTCCATAGCCAAACTCCTCGAGATCTTTAGAGACTGAACTCCATAACCAATCTCTAGATAGCCGATTTCTAGATGACCGAACTCTATAACCAAATACTCCAAGACCGATCTCCAAAAAGGCAAACTCCATAGCCGAACTCTCAAGACCGGTCTTCAGAAGGCCGAGCTTCATGACCGACCTCATCTCTAAAAGACCGAGCTCTTTTATAAAAAAAAAATAATATGACTGAAAAATAGATATAATATAATAATATTTAAAGAATTGATTTCTTTTCAATTTAATTGGAACCAATTTTGAAAGTTATACAAACTAAACTGAATTGAATAGTTGGGTTATTATTGTAAAAATTTCATTTTTAATATTATCAAGTTTTTGCTTAGAATTTCTTTTCTAAACCCCTACAAGCGATAATCCCAAATTAGCATTGAAGTTTTAGTTATGCTGAATGCAAACGCCGTCTTCAACATGGTATAAACGTGGTTAAATCATTGTGAGCTTTGTTTTTCTAATTATGAAATTCCATTACAAACATGTTCATGGTTTAACAAATGAAAAACAATAGGTAGTGAAGTGCAGATTATGGGAGACATTGCTTTGTCGCAAAGAATGAAGGAAGAGAAAGGCGTAACAGTGAAGCATGTGCATGTGGCTGTAAAATTCAAGGTTTTGGACCATCCAAAGTGATGTCGCTTTGGACCAAAACATCATGTGCCTCACCTAAACCTCAACCCTTTCAGGTCCCATGCACCACACGTTAGCGTCACAACAAATTCCCATAAAGTATTCCAATTTTTAATCATTTTTCTTCTTTTTATACTACTCATTATTATTGATTTTATTTTCAACTAACATAAAAAAGCATCAATTTAATTATCTGCATTTATCATGTTACGAGAACTTAAAGCATGTCAAAATTTATTCTAAGGGCGTTATTTATAATTGTTATTTGGAAAATTTATAAAAATGAGTTGTGAGATGTTTATAACCTATTTTTAGCTTATTCAATTAAATTCTCTAAAATAACTCGTAAAAATAGAGCACGGTTTATAGAAACAAGTTAACTTAAATTTTTCTTCCATAAAAAAAGTAACTGATAGATACGTGTTTAAATAATAAGTATTAGTTTAGAAAGTTGTTATTTAAGTTACTTTATTCAACAGAAAAAAAAATTAACATGATTTATTATGTTATATTCTTATATATTCCATTTTAATTATAAACAAACTCTAGATTTTCTTAACTAATTCTTGTTGAAAGAACTCAAAACTTGTTTTTCTTAATTACTAGATTTACCTTTTTATTTTAATTACACCATTACTATTAACTTTAATAATTTTATTAGAGCTTATGATTATTTATTTTATTCATTTATTCTTTTCACTTAATCCTTCTCCAAAAACTCAATAAGTGATGGTATTAAAGTCTTGGTTGGTCTTGGTGACCCAATCAAACAAGTAGAATATGATCTATGTATTAATAAGGGTTACTAATGAGACACTTATGGTTTGAAATGCTTTAGTTCAAAGGGATATATTAATGTGAAAAAGACTCACATTTAAAAGGAAAGATTGTTAAGAATTCAAATATAAGTTTAAATTCTATATTGTGAGAAAGTTAAATAAAAAAGAAAATCCTCAAACTCACTGTCTTAGATTTAGGTTAGAGACGATGTCAATCCCTCAAAGATATAATTCTTGTGAGATTTCTTTGATAAATCTTTTTGAAAGATAAAACACATTTAGGATTTGATTTGTTACATAAATTAATAAAGTACTTTTTTTCTTAATTAAGTTTCAAATTATATATCTATTAAAAAGTGCTTATCAATATATAAAAATCCGGTAAATTTTTAAATATAAATATTATTTACAATTAAATATTTTAAAAACATTTTTAAAATTGTTTGAGTCGCGAAATTCCTTTTTAATTTTGAGTTAAAAAAAAGTGAATATAATATTTGCATAACTCCAACCAATATTACAAAGGTGTTTTTGCTAAGTTAATCCTTCTTCAAATAATAACAAATTCACAATAATCACGAGTGAATCAAAAATATCTTATTAATATGATTATTACAATATTTATAGGACTACGTAGGACACATAATTAATTATTTAATTTCGTGTACTATATGTCGAATAAAAAGATCAATCATATTTGCAAACTACATCAAGTACTTGTCTTTGTCAACAATAATTGCATGATACGAAGAACATGAAATATAGGACGATAGTCTAAGAGATATCGAATATAATTGCTAGTCTCCAAAAATACCTTTACAGAAAAAAAAAGTGTAATTTATGTGCAGCTATTTTATACGATTGTCTCATTAAAAAAGTTAATTTCTATTGCTATTTATATCTTTTTTTTATTTGCTCTTGTTGTTTATAATGTATAAATATATATTTTTCCTTTCTCAGGCAAGATATAAGTAATAGTACATAGTTTTTTTAAATAGAGTAACAGTGCTTGTTATTTACTAATTCATGATTCTTCTGGATGAAGCCAGAATTTTCTCACACAAAAGTTACTTTAGTCACACTCCATTTTGCATTCTCATTTGTTATTATATATGATAATCACGATCACGAAACCCTAAAGCAAGCTTATATTTAAAAATTTGTAATTAGACTTAGCATTTTGTAGCCTTTTGAAAAGTGTTTACCTTCCAAGGTCCAAACATTCCACGTTTCAATCCTAGAAACCCTAAAACTTTTTGTTTACCTTCTTCAACACCAATCTATAAATAAACTTACCACTACAACACAGACTATTTTATTTTTAATGACATAAAATAAGTTGTTTTTTAAGCTAAGAATTCAGAAACCCAAGTTAATACTTATCCAAATCTAGTGTGCCATGTTGCCCCTTGTTTTTCACCCTAAGTTTCAATGATTGCCACCATTTTTCAAATAATCCCATAACCTACTCTCTTATCACTTTGGACTTTGTAAGTACCAAAGAAGACATCATTTTGCCATAAAGCAAAGTCAACATAGGACCTTTGAAGCTACGTTTATGTTCTTTTTCTCTTAGTTCTTCCGTCACTATTGCACTTCCATATTTAGGAACATTAAAAACATTTAAATTACATTGATTATTCATCTCTAAATCTTGTGTTATACCATGCTAATAAAATAATTAATGTACCTAAAAAAGTTAACAATTGACATTATAGTGGTTGTTATTCTAGTCAAGTTGCTTTTAATTAATAACACATAACTGAATTATAATAGTCAAGTACATCACAACAAATTAAAATTAAGAGAACATGAATTGGTTAGTTCTTCATAAACAGTTACATCTTAATTAATATAAAGAAGTGGTATCGCCAACACTTAATGAAAATTAAAACAATGTACAAAAATATTTTATCTGAATTCTTAAAATTAAAAAAAACTACATAATCTTTTAAATCATTATATGGCAACTAATTTAACTTTTAATTTTTTCCATATATATATATATATATAACAATTTTAATTATTTATTAATTTATTTTTTGTTTATCCCATTTTGTTTCTCAGCAGGTGTATTATTTTTTTTAGTTCAAAATTTGTAATTTTCACCCATCTCTTTTCTCGAATTTAATTTTCGAAAAAAAAAACGCATTTTAAAACGGCAAATAATTCTTATCCAGAAAAAAAAAATGCAAACAGCATAACAAGATAACCGCCACAGGGTAGTGACTCACTATGGAAGGGCAGAAGGGTACAAGGACAGAATAGTAATTTCACCTGGTTCTTGACGTCTATATAAAAGGTTGGTTGGAATTTGAGATTACAGAGACGAAAATTGCGAGAGGACGAACGAAAAGGAACAAGAGAACAGCGCAGAGTGACAACAGATACATAGTTGCTGCTGGGAAACACCGAAACACTAACGGAATCGAATTGAGGTTACTGTTTCAATCTGCTTGATGGTGTCGGTGAATCCAAACCCCGCGCAAGGATTTTACTTCTTCGATCCCTCCAATATGACCCTTCCCGGCGTTAATTCTCTTCCGCCGCCACCGCCGCCGACTCAGACTCCCGCCGCACCCGCCGCCTTGGAGGATCCAAATAAGAAGATCCGGAAACCCTACACGATTACCAAGTCCAGGGAGAGCTGGACCGAGCAGGAGCACGACAAATTTCTAGAAGCTCTCCAATTGTGAGTCCGTTTTTGTATTTTTATTTTTGCTTTTCATGGAAATGAAATTCCCGTGCCGCGAATTGCGCACTGGCAAAGAATTGGAGGATTGGTGGTTTTTTTAGATTTTTGGGAATTTAGCGGTTCTGGAGGTTTCTAGATTATTCGTCAATGGGGAATTAGTTTTTTTTATTGGTTGAGTGATTGGTAAGGAATAGGTGGCTGCAGTGAGATTGTTTGGGGTTATGTTTTAGAATCGTTTATTTAATTGGGGTTCTTGAAATAATTTACCTTTTTTTAATGATTTTTATGTTGTTTTGTTGCTGTTATTTCACTGATATGATTTGGGTTTTTAGTTTTGAGTAAGATGGGGTTTAAAAGGAACGTTTTCAGGACGGGAGAATTAAGCTTATCTATGCGTTTTTTTTTTCAATAATTGTAAGATCAACTTTATTTGCTTCTTGTTGGGTGTGAGATGTTCATATAGGGTGGGTTATTAGTATTTAGTGTGAATGAATTTTACTTCTTTACATTTTGTATTTAATCATATTGCAAATACGCAATTTTAGGGTACTAACCGAAATCCTGGAAGAGTAGCATCCATACTTGAACTAGTTCGAGAACAAAGTGGTCTATTCCATTGCATGTATTGTTTCATAGGTTAACGGTTTATTTGCACCATGTTTTGTTTAGACTTTTTCCAACAGTAGGTTGCCCCCTTCCAATCAAGGAACGAGTGGCAGAGTACAGATTCTGTAGTGGAATTGTTTTTAGAGGGGAAGCCAATAGATTGTTAGAACAGTTTGTCAATACTTGGTGTATTAAATGCAGTTCTTGGGAAACACCTTATCTTATTATGCCTAAACTGTTTTTTCCGTATCTTCATTCAATTATCTACTTTTAACAAACTTCATTACGTTTACATGTAGACAGCTTTTTTTATAGCTGGCAAATTCTTTAGAAGGTTAAGAATTGAAGGAATTAGGGCTTAGAAACTCCACTGTTCATTTAGAGAGAAGCATCGGAAAAGATCATAAAGCCATATGGTTGGTATTTTGCCATTTTGCGAGTGTGTATTGTGGTCACCAAGAAATGCGATTCCATGCTTTCTGGATAACATCACCTATGCACCTGTGAAGACAGAGTTTTGTTTTTCCTTCTGTCGATCGCATGACAAAAGCAGGATATGAAACAATTAGGATGGTTTATCAGTTATTTGTCTATTTTGCTTATTTTCTTCCGTGTTTCTCACTTTTTCTTGGATAATTTCAGATTTGATCGGGACTGGAAAAAGATTGAAGCATTTGTTGGTTCAAAGACTGTTATCCAGGTAATTACTATGGAAGCCAAAGAAAAACAAAGAACATGTTACTAGCGGATGCTAGCTGATTGGGTGTGTGTATTTAAAAGCAGTGAAACTTGACCTTCTCGACAAGAAATTTGTTATCAATTTCACATTATTCTTGGATTTTGTATTCTATACTGGCTATTTGTCAAAACTGAATATCATACTTGAATTGTAGATGAGTAAATGGCGACATGATCTTTTATGGAAGACTGTCAATTGAAACCCATGATCTGAGTTTGAACCTTTCCATTAACTAGCAAATCATTTTAATTCTTGTTCATCAAATATTGTTGCCTAAATTTTGTTACATCATAATGAAATGCAATTTATTATGTCTTTTTCTTCAAAAAATAAGGGTTGATGATGGGATTAAGGACATAAACTTGTAATTTGTTACTTTTCTGCTTCTCTACTTAAGTAGAAAAGAAAGAACATAAAGTTATATAGATACTCATCTTGGATTATATAATGTGTATGGTGTTTATTTCGTCAATTTTCTTGTAGTGAATCTCTGACATTCATTCCATGTTCCTCTAACTATTCTTTCTTCACCGTTCTATGTAAAATTCTATTTGGCAGATAAGAAGTCATGCGCAGAAGTATTTTCTTAAAGTTCAGAAGAATGGAACAAGTGAACATGTTCCTCCTCCTCGGCCAAAGAGAAAAGCTACTCACCCATACCCTCAAAAGGCTCCTAAAATCAGTTAGTATAAGCCAATGTCAATCACATTTAATGTTCACTGGTTTTGTCTATTGATTTTTCTTTTTTAAATAACTTGTTTTCTTCTTTTTTTTTTTTTTTTTTTTTTTTTTTTTTTTTTTTTTTTTTTTTTTTTTTTTTTTTTTTTTTTTTTTTTTGCAATTTATCAGCTCCTACTGTATCCCAAGTTATGGCCCCACTGCAACCTTCACCTGCTTTCATTGAACCTGCATATATTTATAGCCCGGATTCTTCATCTGTTCTTGGGACTCCAGTAACCAACATGCCTTTGTCGTCTTGGAACTATAGTGCTAAACCACCAGTCAATGTGCCACAAGTGACTAGAGGTTTTGTTTTTCCTGAACTATAATGTTTTGTTTTACATTTTTCTGTTATTCAAATATGTATTTCATTGAGGAGGGCTCTGTTAACCTGGAAAGTTTTTGGTTTGTTAGATGACATGGGATTGACCGGAGCGGCACAAACTGTTCCTCTTAACTGTTGCTATAGCAGTAGTAATGAGAACACCCCTCCAACATGGCCAAGTAGCAAAAATATTAATCAAGGTGTCCAGGGCAAGCCAATTAAAGGTTGGAATACTTTTTTTTTTTTCTTAATTTGAACTTGATTCTCTTGAAGTTGAAATAATGGCACAATCACAAAATATTGAACTGAACTAATTACAAAACTTAAGAGACTGTAGTTTTGAATAATGGGGCACTTCTGGAGTTTTGATTGAACAAAAACAGAAAGGGAAGTCCTAAAGCTTGTACTTCTATTGTAACAAGACCATCTTTCTGAAATGATTGTTGTTTAGGCATTTACCCGATTGTCCTCACTATCTCATAGAGTTATTCATCTAGTTGTGGATTGCTCTATAGGTAACAAATCAACCAGTAAAAGATAAAGCTTTTCATTCATTAGGATATTCACTATTGAGGAAACAGATAAAAAAAATTGTGCATCAGCATGTTATCCATTAGAATAGACTTATTTCACTAAATCTAGAATACCATAACTGAACCTGAGCTATGCTATGTTTTGATAAAGAAGTTGCCGTGATTTTGAAGTTCCAATCTTACTCAAAAGTTTTAGTAGTTTTGTAGCTAATTGTATAACTATGAGCAGGAGTAGTAGTGGAGAAGAGTGGGAGTTTGAAGTACTAATTTTTTGTTAATTTTAGTTCAAGTTTATCAATAATGGATGGCGGCCTATGGTGGAAGCCATGACATACAAAAATATTAAAAACAGTTACGCTTGGTAATAGAGTTTAGGGTGCATGACTGATTTTGGGGGCCTGACATTGTCCAATAAGTGAAGAAAAATTGGGAACAATGTTTAATAATTATTAATTAGAGCTGAGAACAACAGAACAAAGAACATATTTTGAAATTCTAAAATCTATAATTCTGAAATTAAAAAGAAAAAAAAAAA
>Ga0209700_106955_pt1 | contig 16706 bp, 10 predicted proteins | sample SiratroredBW_FD_187528 | JGI IMG/M metagenome (GOLD analysis project Ga0209700, IMG submission 187528) | Root nodule microbial communities of legume samples collected from California, USA - Siratro red BW (SPAdes) (version 2) | ecosystem: Host-associated > Plants > Roots > Nodule | place: USA...
TCATATATGATCATATGAAGGGGGTGTAGTTAGAAATTGTAATGAAAAGGGACCGATTAGTTTGAGTGATACCATTCAGAATTGTTGTCAAAGCTCTCAACCCACATGAGTGTGTATATATATATATATATATATATATATATATATATATATATATATATATATGGTTAAATTTTATGGTGCGTGCTTCTTCTGACCGTACTGAAATTTAAGTTCATCTACTTCTATCATTATCACTCAGTGGAGATTTAATGAGAATGAATGGGGGTAACACGAGATAATGATATGCTGAGAAAGGTGCATTGCTTTACAAACGACTAGTGCGATATTTTATGCTACTTTTTCATGCAGTGGCTATGATAATTTTCACAACGTGGAAGTTATTCAAAATTAGGAGCATTATTGAGTAATTGAAGATACAACATGTTAAACTGAAAACGAGGTTGTCGTGGTCGTAGTCACAGCACAAGTTGGATGTAAGGAACTGGTACCTTTATAGAGCCAATGAAAACATAAATTGGAAATTGCAACCGTGTGGTGGAGTTGGAACGCGGAATAGAAGAAGTACCCTTGAAAACATTTGAAGGGCCATATTTTGGGGTCCAGGGAAACAAAGATCCATTTGTGTGGCCTTACGTGCAGACAGAAGATAACATAGCCATTCAATATTTGCAATTAATTGTGTGCTTAAAAAAGAATTAGATAATTAAATTAAATTACTAAATTAAAAAAAATTATATAAGCACATAGAAGAAGGGAATCTTAGAACAGCAAGTTATAGTGTGACAACGTCATCCGCATTAAGTCGCTTTCAGGTAGACCCAAGGTTCCAACTTGGTCGCCAACTTGCAAATAATAAAAATTCCAAACATTACCCACAATTATCGCTCTTATATACTCTTTTGAGTAAGACAAAAATAATAAATTAAACAGTACATATACCTCATACCTGTACCCTATTTTTTACTTTATATTTCAATCATATACTTTACAAATTTGTCTGATGGACATTAACGTCTCTGTAGATATTCAAATAAAGAAATAAGATTGAAAATGTACTGGATAAGCACTTTCTCTTATTCTTTTGGATGGATATATTTTTTAAAAAATATTTATTTTTATTTAAATATTTTTTTTAGAGTTCAATGTAACATTACTTAATTAATGTCTTATCAATTATATATTTTCTTTTTATCTAATGTTTAATTTATATATACGTATATATTGTGATATATAACTTTATTTAAATCATTATTGTAATTTTTAAAATACTTTTACATTCTCGGAGCACTAAAAGAGGTGACATAAAAACAGTTAAGCATGTTTTTAAAATGTACCCTATATTTAATATATAGTATGAAAGCTAATTAATTATTTATGAATTTGACAGTGACTTAATTGACATCATCGTTGAATTTGTGAAAAAATTACATGATTTTGATTCTTGGGTAATATATGTGGAGAGAAGAAGAGTTTTTAATGTCTCTTTCTTGGGATCAATGATTACTTTTATGGTTGATCTTAATAATCAAAATTTTTGAAAATAATTTTCAATAAAAGTTATTAAAAGCACTAATTACAGGGGTTAGAAAAGTAAACATAATCTTTAGGGTTATTTCTGTATAAATCACAAATATTCTTCACTGCAAACAACCCTGTTATGATTACTACGAATGGTAAAACTTTCATTCCGAGTATGCAATGCATTGGCATGTCTAAAATTCCAATTTGACAACATTGATTAAGTTAGAACAATTTTATGCTAATTGATCTACATTGTTGGTGATTTTTCTATAAGAGACGTTTTTTTTTTCAATAATAAATAAACAATCTAAAATATCTATGGAATCAATTCTTTGTAGACAATATACTTTTAACTATGAGTATTTTTGTAAGTTCAATAAAAAATAATTAAATATTAACTTATTAATAAGTATTTATTAAAAGTTATAAAATAAAAAACCATTTAAAAAAATTAACTTATACCAAACTAATTTATGAAAAACTTTTTGAGTTGGTTTATCTAAAACTTTTTACTTTATTTACAAGTTAATTTTAACTTGTAAAAATCATTTATTTTTCAAAAATATATAGAGTAAAATTTATCACAATATACCATTAATATTTTGAAATCTTTGAAAATCCAACTTTGTTTCAAATTAAAAAAAATGTTTTAGAAACTTTATCTCTTCATATTTAATCAGTAAAAGTTAAAGTAATAAATATATTACTGAAATAATTAAATTCAAAAATTATATATATTTTATCTGCGTATATTCTCTAACTAACCAACTATATTAGATATTAATCTTAATCGTGTATATTAACACAAAAAAACTCTTCTCCCATTCAATAACTATATTTGAAAAAAAAAATATTTCTCATTAATACCAAATAATTTTTTAAATATATAACTTTAGGATAAATTTGATGCTATTGTCAGATACTCTTAATTTTTTCTATAATATATTATTTTAACGAGTTAAAAATCAATATTTAAATTATTTTATAATTTATATTTTAAATACAAATAATTTTAAAAGGTAATATGAATTATAAACTTGCATGAAAGAAAAAAAATAATATTGTAAAATAATTTGCGTGCGGTTACTTTTAATATATAGATAATTTATATTTTTTTCATATTAAAATAAAATATAAATATAAGATATGTGAACAATATGAAAGAATTCCATTATGTGTTAGTATAGATGAACCAATTAATCATATTTTTTATAAAAACATAGAAAAGAGTAAAAATGTGTATCCTATTAGTTAATAAAAACAAGTTCAAATAGTTTTCTAAAATAGTGATTATAAAAGTTGTTACTCTTTGGATATACACAATTAGATGACTATAAAAAATCCATAAACTGAATGCATATTTTGATTAAATTTTAAAATTGCATATATCTCTTTTTCTGATTAGAGAGTCAAGAATACTTTGTAGTATAATAACATTAAGTTTTTTAATGATTTTTTTCAATAAAAGCCTGAGATTTTATTGAGAAGAAAAATAATCATATAAACCTTAGCATCTTAGCTTTTATGTTAGTAATTAGAAGTAAATTAAGAAAAATACATAATTTAATATTTAATTAGGAGTGTGGAGAGAGAAGGATATTTAAGTTGAGAATTAGCACGAGAAGATGTCTTTTTGTTGAATAGGGAGACTGCATCCGCACCAAGAAGCTTGGAATTTGTGGTGTTCCCCAATTATTGAAAGGGAACGTTGGTGAAATCCGCGTCACACCTTTGCTCAGTTACCTTGTCCTCCCTCGAATAATTTTGCTTGCCACATCTATTTTTTTATATTCTCTGTTTTTTATCCACGAGCCAACCCCTCTACGCACCTATTCTTTATTCTCTACCTAGTTTGAGAAGACACAAGATTTTTCAAGAATAATATCCTTCTCTAGTTGAGTCTGCAGTTTTACTTTTGTGTCAACAGTCACGTTGTTAAGTAAGCAACTCTTGTGGTCCTTCAAAATTAGTGTTTTTAAATGAACCACTCTTAACTCGTTTAGTTCTACCTCATCATCTAGGTAGGTTGAGTCATGCTTAACACATAAATCACTCACAAGGTCAAAAAGTCTTTTAAAAGATAAGTTTAAGATATATATTCTCTAACTTGTCCCTCAATAAAATATGTTATGAAGTAAATAAATCAAAAAATTGTTAATTAAAGTTGATTTAATTGATATAAATAAAAGTTTAACACTATGTCTTAAGCCAAAGGTTTTCTAACTTGAAATGAATTGTTCTTGTTTATATTGAGGTCAGTTGTAAATATTTTTAGTTGAAACTCAATTAAAGAAATATTGGATGAGATTAGAGAAGTGAAGGACATAATCTGTTGTTTCCTACTAATAATTATTTATGTTTATGGTTGCACTAAAATATATACATCAATACCGCCTTCCCATCCACCTTCATTCTCGTAATATGAGAATTTTGATATATGTTTAATTAACAATTTACTAAAAAAAATCATTTTTGCTAATTCACACAAAATTTTGTATTTATTATTTTATTTCTTTAATTCAAATGACATATGTTTCACATGTTAAAAAATGATTATAGACATAAACTAAGTTGAAAAAGCCTTCACCAATATAAAGATGTTTAGGCTTGGAATAAATGAAAGTTGTCCTAATCAAGACAAAATTAGACATGACAATGTTAAGTGGTGACGGACCAAGATGTCTTAAAATTCATTAAATTAAAGATGATATTACTTAACTGACTAAAAGAAGTTCAATGAACTAATTCAACACATTTAATGTTATAATTAAGTTGATAATACTTTGATTACTTAAGTTAAGATTAAGTTAAAAATATTTTAATTGACGTTGAGATAAAATTACTTACTGACATTAAGTTAAACACACATTGATTTGGATCAATTTGGACTCTAAAACAAGAACAACGACTGCTATTTAAAACAATATTTTTAATTTAAACTTTGTCCCTTTACACTCATGTTCTATAATTTGGCAAATCTATAATAAAGATGTAAAATGTTAAAATTGAAAACTTGAATGATAAAATGTGTGAAATTGAAATTTTGAAACGTGTACAAAATCAAGTAACAAAAATGTGTAATTAAATAAAAGGTTGTGAATTTGACACATCTTTGACGAAAATGTAAAATATCTGAAAACTACAAAAGAAAATATTTTACAGGAAAGTGTGAAGATATACATTGAACCGAGATAGTTTAGACAAAGAGCAGAAAGATTTACCATTTTAGTAATTTATTAAGGAAATTATTGTAATTGATAAATTGTAAAAAGATAAGTTGTCTCAAGCACAATTTTGTCTTGGAAAGATTATGTTTCACAAATACAATTTCTCACATTTTAGTTTAACATACATTTAATATCATATATTTTTATTTAACTGATATTTAGTAAAGTTAATTTTTATTTTTTTTAATAAACTCATGCTTATCAAACACAACTTTATTAAAAAAAAACATAAAAATTATGTTTGGTAAAAATGACTTTTAATTTTTTTTAAATGAAAAATTGTGTCTCGTAAGCACAATTTTTATTAAACACTATTTTAGTACATAAAATAATAGATGTCGTATTTACCAAAAGCGTCTTCAAGATACAAAAGTTTATATCAAAACACTTGTGTGTATCAAATACAATTTCTATATTGTAAAAAATTAAAATTAGATTTATAAAATACGACTTCTTCACTAAGAAGTTGTGTTTTTAAGCTCCACTTACTCTATTTGGTAGGTTTTTAACAATTTATCCATTCTGATATTTTTCTTTTAGAAATTACACGATGATAATAAATTTTCTTAATAAATAGGTAGATGAGGTCATAGATAGGAGTAGAATAGGTGTGGGTGTGTTAGTGAAGAAGCAAATCCCTTTTCAAATCTCTATTTTCAACGTATAGTGAGTGGAGAGAGGAGTCTAGATGAAGAGCATGGAGAGTGGAATGAATGACATCAACACATTAGCTTAGAGACGTTGAACTTAGAACATGTGTGAATGTAGTGGAAATGGGTAGAGGCAGAGGTGCTTCTTGAGGGAAGGTTCCGTGGGCTCCATGCCAAATGCGGCGAGACGCAGCATTGCAAAATCAAATAATAAACCCATTTCTTTGATGCACTAACTTTCCATTCACCTCAAATGAAATCAAATGCTCTTTCCTTTACTTTCTCTTCTCCACCCTCTTATTGGATCATATGGGATTTACCAAAATATTGTAATTGTAATTTGTGTAGTGAAGTGGCTCCCACTCCCTCCTCATTTAGGACTTGGAGGACAAACAAAAGTTACAAGATATTTCATCAAATTGAAACTATAAAGTAATACTACAATGGATTTCACATTTTCAGACGACAAATAAATAAAAGAATATAAAATATTAGTACAAAATGCGTATAAATAAGATTAATATTAATAAAAAAGTAATTTTCTTAAAATTCTTAAAAATATATCGAATTAGCTTAAAAGTATATATAAAAAATAAAATGTAAACCGTTACTAACGACATAAATATTAAAATTAGTTTTAATCACTTTTATTGTTTTGAAAAGAACATTCCAATAAATTAAAATTGTTTTTGAATAGCTGAAAAATTATCTTTGTTTATATTTTGTTGATATGGTTGTTCTACTTGTTAATTTTTTCTCTAATTCAAGTGAGTAATACATTTGGAGAAGTTTTTAATGCTCAATTCAGGATACATGGTTATTTTATTTGTTAATTTTTTTTTTAGTTTAAGTGAGTGGTCCTTGCAAAAGTTCTTTAAAGCTCAATTCATTATATAATAGTAAAAATATTTAATGTTATTGAAAAATGTAAATGTATGTGAATAGTGTTATTTATAGAGGTGAGTGAATATATTATTTAAGTGTATTGGTATTAACACAGATTTACAGAGGTGAGTGGAGATACTGTTTTGAGTGTGTCTGTATTAAAACACATTTATAAAGGTGAGTGGAGATATTGTTTAAATGTGTCTGTATTAACATATATTTATAGAGGTGAGGTAAGTGGAGATACTGTTTGAGTGTGTCTCTATCAACACACATTTATAGAGGTGAGTAGAGATACTATTTAGGTATCTGTATTAACACACACATATTCATATTTATAAAGGTAAATGGAGATACTGTTTGAGTGTGTATGTATTAACACATTTCTCAAGCTTAATCTTAGATTAATTTTAATTATTTTTTATTTATTTATCATTTTAGGTCTCTAATATATATTCAATAGTTTAATTTGATAGGATTAATTATCGTATTTTAATTATTATTTATTTATTTATTTATAGTTTTAGATCCTCAACATGTATTAAATGAGATTTTTCAAAATCATTTGCTCTTGTTTTTGTTAGTATAATTTGCTGACATGGCATCCCTCAAGCATAATCTCGATCAATAATGTTGAATATTAATAATCTCAGTTATGTGTTAACTAAAAAAATATTTATAAACTATCTCTAATTTTATAAAATAATAAAAAATGTTGATAAAGAAAATAAAATGGAACAATTTAAGAGGTGTTTTATAGAAAAGAGTTCAGAAATTTCCTAAAAGGTTGTATATTAAATAAGGAAGTCAATAAAACTAACTGTTCAATATATAACAAGACATTAATTAAAAATGAGAATAATTATTACAAATACTCTATTAAAAAAGTTTCAAAAACACTACCATTAGAAGATATTCTTGGAAACATTTTCATTTAAAAATTAATATATATATATATATATATATATATATATATATATATATATATATATATATATATATAATTAGATTATGAACTAGTCTGATAAAAAAAGCATTTAAGATGGGATATCTGCAAAAGTTCTTTAATGTTAAATTCAGTATACATGGTCATTTTACTTGTTAATTTCTTTGAGCAGTACCTGCAAAAGTTCTTTTAATGCTCAATTTAGTATACAATAGTTGAAGTATTTAATGTTATTGAAAAATGTAAATTTTATGTGAGTGGTGTCATTCTATTTATTAAGGTGAATGGGGATATTTTTTGGTGTGTTTGTATTAGCATGACTTTCAAATTTAATTTTGATTTAGTTTAACAAAATCGATTAACTTATTATAATCATTCTTTATTTGTTTATCGCTTTAGCCTAGACATGTATTCAATGGTTTAATTTGTCAAGATCAATTAATGTATTTTAATCCTTCTTTATTTGCTTATCGTTTTAGATCCTCAATGTGTATTAAATGAGATTTTCCAAATCATTTGATCTTGTTTTTCTAGTATGATTTGCTGATATAATTTTGCAAAAGTTTTTAATGCTCAGTTAAGTATACATACTTGTTGTACTTGTTAATTTATTCTCTAATTCAAATGAATGACACCAATAAAAGTTTTGTAAAGCTCAATTCAGTATACAATAGTTGAAGAATTATGTTATTGAAAAATGTAAATTTTATGTGAGTAGTGCCAATCTATTTATAAAGGTGGGTGGATGAGTGTGTAGGTATTAACAAGACTCTCAAATTTAATATTTAGTTTAATTTAACAGAATGGATTAATAATTAATGTTATTACAAAGATTATTGTTAATAGATTAATTCAAATGAGTGGTATCTGTAAAAAAATTCTTTAATGCTCAATTAAATATACAATAGTTAAAATATTTAATGTTATTGAAAAAGGTGAGTGGATATATCTTGGTCAATGATATTAGATATTAATAGGCTGAGCTATATCTACACTAAAAAGTATTTATAAACTATCTCTAATTTTATTATAAAATAATTAAAAATCTCTTAATAAAAAAAATAATTAGAGACAATTTAAAAGATGTTTTATAGAAAAGAGTTTAGAACTTCTTAAAAAGTTGTATATTAAGAAAGAAAACAATACAACTAACAGTTTAATATGTAACAACAAGACATTAATTAATAATGAAAACAATTATCACAAATACTCTATTAAAAAAGTTTCAAAAACACTATTGTTTGAATATATTCTTGAAAACATTTTCATCAGTGAATATATATATATAAATAATTAGGCTATGAACTTGTCTGATAAAAGAAAATAATTAGGATGTGGTAGAAATAGGATCTTATAATTAGTAAGAATTGGACAACACAAGAAGAGGGCCAAAAGTAGACACTGACGCGAGCCGTGGTCTTTGGCTATGTCTTTGGTAAAGGCAAAGGAAACGAAGAGAAGACGCAATCACCAGTTTTGTTGCACCTCGATTCGACTTATGCCTCCTTGCATACTCCAATAGCCACCCAACAAACTTGCTTCTTTCTCTTTCCCACCCTTTCACTCCGTTAATTTATTCATTCCTCATAGTTACATAATTAGTAACAGCTAAATAAATCCAAAATACATATATTTTTCTATTTTCTCCTTTCTGCGTAACATTCACAGTTTTTATCAAACTCCCCCATCAAAGCAGGGGAATTGGACTCCTAAGATGATTCCAAAGCCAACAACTTCTGCTAAAGTTCATGTAAATGCGAGTTCTCTGAGTAATTTCAAGAGTTCACAAAGTCTAGGATTCCGCTAAAGAGATCCTTAGTTACAAATAAAGTTCTTTTTCCACTGTCCATAAAGTTGTTCAAACTTCAAACTTCAAACTCATGCTATCTCACTCTCTCTACCTTCTCGAACATTTTATTGTCTCAGCAATATTCTCGTATTCTTCGAGTATATCAGTAGTCAAAATTATTACGTGTGATCCTTTTGATTAAGAATTCGCTAGAAATTATAAAAATCGATTATACTGAAGGAGTTGGACTCTAAATTATATTATCGCAAGCTATGAGATCCTGCCATCTTCCACTGGAGATGCTTGTTTATTTATTTTACTATAAAATAGAAGCACAAATTCAAAGGGATGCAATTCAATATTTGGAAGCCTTGAAAGGGCAGGTAAATAAATAAAGACATATGGATTGAGTCTGAGTCATCAGACAGCTCCCACATGCCGTTTATGAATGGATGAGGTCAAATTCTTTAACGTAGCTGCTAAACCTGGACGCAAATAATCGAAACCTGAATATTCATCATCCTTTTTAATTCCTTTAAATTAAGCAATTCACCAAAATTTTACCGCGAAAACTGTATCCAAACATGTATCGGTTACACAAATGTCTCGTCTCCATTTTTTTTTTTCCAGTAGAAGTATCGCGAAAATAGAAGAAATATGTATTAAATTATTTAACGCTTAACATTCATCATAAGATGTTTCATAGAACAAAACAAAAGATAAGGAAAAATTATCACCGACGAACCCTCATCTTTCTCTCCCTGCCTGTTTCTACAAAGAACAACAGAGAGAAAAATCCTGTGCCGGTGTTCTAACAAAATCTCACCGGACTAAATTCCGGGAAAACCTCTTCTCTAAATGACAGCGTTAAAAAGAGGGAAAAAGGATTCGTAAGCGAGATCCCTCAAACACGAATCTCATAGAGAGAGGAGAGAGAAAACTCTCAAATGAAGAGGTTCAACACTTTCCGGCCTCCGTCGGGAGCATAGTGATCGCCGATCCCGCTCTCCAAGCACGCCGCCGTCGTGGTCCCGGACTCCTCCGAGTTGATCGACGGCGATCTCGGCCATCGAATTTCCTGCCCGCAGCCGAAGTTCGCCGCGTTCTGCAGGAAACTCGGTGTCAACCGGAGGTTGAGATCAGTGGTCGCCGTCTGCAGCTTTGCAAGCTCTTCCAATCGCTTGCGTTTACCACCGGAAGCAGCCTTATCAGACACCGAACCCGGCAACCGGAAAATCGGGTTCGGATCTCGGACCCTCCATATGTCGTTACAGGTGACTTCGCCTTCGGAGGCGTCGTCGGGAGTGGGAGCGCCAAGGCCAAGAAGCTCCGGCACAGGCCTGACGGTACCGCCACGGAGTACCGTCTCAACCGCCGCTTGGCACACGTGCCAGTTTCCCGTCCATAAAAGGCCAACAGCGCCGTTGACGGGATTCACCGTTCGTCCACAAGCTTCAAACAGCAGAGACTGAAACAGAGCTGCATAAAAAAAGCGCTATCAGAGACATGAAAAAAGAAAAAAAAAAAAAAAAAAAAAAAAGTTAGGTATGTAAGTGAAGTGAAAGTAAAATTTAGTTACCGGGCCTTTGGGCCTCAGGGACGTTGGAAATGAAGGACATGAGGTCAGCACGACCGAAGAATTTGGCAACAAAGACAGTGGCATGACCTTGGGCCTCGGGTGTATCGATCCACTGTAGACACGGCCGCAGGATACAAGAGTCACTGCAACCCTTACGAAGGACGCGGCACCCGTTGCAACTCATGCCTAGAAGCGTGTGTGTTTTGGTTTGTGAACTCTCAGAATCAGCCTCACATGAAGGCAAAGCAGAGGAGGACAAGAACTAACGGGAAACGAAGACGGAGAGGCGGAGAATGGAAGTTGAGTCCGGGTGCAGTTGGGGTATAAATAAACGCTAACGTGACGGGAGGAGCGAGAGGGGAGGGTTGGGAATTAACCATGGTTGGGTTAAGTTGGAGTGAGTTAGTGTTAGTGGTAGTGTGTGTGTCTGCGTGCGGTGGGTAGTATGGAAGGGTGAGATTCCAAGGAGTTGGGCGTGAGCGGCTCCGTGTCTCCGCGGATGGATGTTCCTCCACCGTTGGATTCTTTACATTTTCTTTGGCCTTCACACAATTCAGATATTGATGGGTGCCTGTCCTTTTCACCTACTGTTACTTGCGTTCCATTTCCTCATGCAACTCTTCCTAATCTTCCTTTTTTCTAATTAAGACAATAATAGTATTTGCACATTGTACTAGTATTTTTATTCTTTTTATTATTAAAATAAACAACACAGAATTTGGAATGTTTCACTTTTCACACCGAGGGAGTAGAATATTTGTTACGTGTAGTTGGTATTTTCGGTAAAAACTTACGGATTTAGCTTCACTACAGTTTTTGTAATAATTCTGCTGCATAAGTATTTTTTGAAAATTATGAGCGGTGTGCTTATCTATGGAGAAAATAATATATAGAGAGAAAATAAATAAACAAGAAAAGAATAGCTCAGAAATAAAATAATGATAAACGTTCTTCGCTTGGAGAGAAAAAAAAATATATATATATATAAGAAAATTATCTATATTGTGTTTAAAAATAAAAAGGGTAGAACAAAATATTTACCAGATGCATTTTTGCTTCTTTTAAAAGTTAAAAATGTATAAAGTTAAAAATGTATAAAGTTGACTGCTTTATTAAATCATCACAACGGAAAAGAATCACTGTGAAATAGTTTTCGACCGTTTCAAACCATTACTGAGTTTAACACCATTATATTGTTTATTTCTACGTACTTTTGTGCGGAAATTGATAGTATGAACCCTATATTTTTTATCTCCTTTATAACATGTTTCATTACAATCATGCAACTTTTTTTTTACTTATTTATCTATTTTCCATTTATTTCTTCACTATTTTACATCTACCAACGAAATATGGAATTAGAGTGAATATATTTGTATTTACTTTCTATCATACTGGTGTTTCTTTTGTGATTACACAGGGGATGTAATTAAACGAGTTTTTATGATTTGTGGAGTTTGTTGATTACATTAGACTGGTAATTCCCATGTGAATGTATATCGAATGTATCTACGTAAACTCTAGCCGTTCTAATGCTAGTTGATACTTGTATGAGTTTAAATACAAAAAAGTTATCTAATTTCTTATAGATAAAAAACATCGGTTACGTTTATTTAATGTTTTCTTATTCTATAGAATACAAATTTAATATGTAAATTATTCTGCATATTTATTGGGAATAATATAAAAATTTAAATATAAAAGTATTTTCGTATCAATAAAAATAAGTAGAATTGAATTAATTAAAAAAATGTATATCTAAATTTATTAAATATGATTTTTTTTTCTTACAGGTTCTGTTCCAAAAAATTGACAATGTTCTAAAATTTATTTCAAAACTTTTTTTTTTTAATTTTGATTCCAGGGTTCACATCAAGTTGCAGATTATTTTGACATAGGTTTAAAGGTAAAATCACCATAAAATTATCTTGATTGTGGCAATTTAAACACGTTATAAAAGAATTGTGATATCTTTTTAAGTAAAATTAATGAAAAAAAATAAAAGGGAAAATTTTGTGAGATTGTTTAATTTTAGGGTAAAAAATGTAAATAATAATAATAATAATAATAATAATAATAATAATATCGAACAATTGGTTCATGAATACTTTAAGAAATGTTTTTTTAATGAATTTCTCAATTGGAAAAGGCAAATTGACATATTCAATAATTAACTCAATAAATATAAATATTACTGCATGTACTCCAAAAATTAAGTGTATGAGTCAACAAATATTCTTTTTAGTAATTACATAGATTATATTTTTTTCTTTATTTTAAGAAAATTAACATAACAATATATATATATATATATATATATATATATATATATATATATATATATATATATATATATTATGTGTGTGACATTTAACTTGCTGATTAAAAATGAATGTTTGTGATTAATTATTTTAAAACTCATACAGTTTAATATCATATAGTCTTAGTATACTAGAAAACCCTTATCTTTTTGCCTTTTTTCCGATAATAAGTAATATTAAATTTTAAGAAACGTCTTTTATATACCTATGTAATAATTGGTGTGAATATTAAGATAAAACATCTTAGTTTTCTAAATATGAACAACAAACTCAGTAAAGTTTATATAATCCTAGTAAGGAAATCAAAATATGCATTTAATATATATTAGTAATGGTGATTAAATAACACGTAGATATATGTAATTTATAATATGTTATTTTGTTGTAGTATTTTTAGCCTTTAAATAATGTTGACTGAAGTTAAGAAAGTAAGATTTGATATTGAATTAATTGTTGCAGAGTTGCAAGCATTATCAGAAAAAAAAGCTTTGAAAAAATTATAGGTTTGACGATAAATATGTGAAGTTTGTAAGATTTAATAATAAGTTTAAGTTGTTGCTTCCAATGAAGATAATTTGAATCATAGTTATAGAATAGAAAGAAAAAATTAAAACAAAGATGGAACGGAGTTTGAATTAACTATTATAGACTAATTACTAACTCATTATACCATATCATAATATGATATATAGAAATTGAGAAAATTTAAGAGATAAGAGCGGAATATTATTTCACTTTTAACCCACAAAAGAGTAAAAAAAAAAAAAAATTTATTTATAAATTAAAAAAAAATTAAAAAATAAAAATAATAAAAAAAAAAAAAAAAAAAAAAATCTATTTATAAATGCAAAAGAAATTACACAATCATAATAATAAAAAAAAAAAAACTAACACAAATGTTTACAGGGCTAATATGTTATTTTTTATGTTAATTCTAGAACCTATTTAAATAAATATGACTAAAAAAACCAAATTTGTAATTGTACAACATAAATATGAAACATGATTATTGAAGAATACAAATATTATTTGACAACAATCTTATTTTTTAAAAGAATGAAAAAGATAAAGGACCACAAACATTAAAGATATAAGATACCAAAACTACATTTGTCACATTAAAAACATACATATTTACCTTATAACTTAGTTGTAAGACAAATATCATAATATTCTTTACTTAATAAAATTTGAAATTTAGAAGCATCTTATTATATATTTACATGCAAATTTTTTTTCTATAATTATGATTTATCTCTTTTTTTCTTTATCATTAAGGTGACAATTTATAATATCTAGAATGCTTAGTCTTAAAGGAAAAAATAAAATAGTATTCTTACACTTACTTTTGTGTACATAAACTACTACTGATTTGACCTACTTGCACTCTAAAAAATATAAACCCTCTTCAAACCCTTATAAAAATGAGGATACTAATTTAAACTTTGTTCCACTAGTTCTTTTATCCAACAATCAGGACAATTGCTTCTAATTTAATTCATTTTACTTATTTAAAAAAGTAGAAGCCAGATAACTTAATTAAGGGAAATATAAACACTGTAAATAATTTAATTTCCAATAAAAATAAGATAATTCTTCAAAAACTAATATAAAAATAAAAAGTAGTATAATTTCGTAGTGATTTCGTGCTTAAATAAAATAAATTGAAATCGCCGAAACGGGCTTCGTAAACTAGTGGGTATTTTACCAATGAGCATAGAATGACGTGCACATGCACGAGTTTTGTAAAGAAATAATTCCGCAGCAAGTGCAAGGCTGTGTGAAGAGCTAAAGTGGGAAAAGGGAATAAAAAAAAGTTATAAAATAGGAAGGGCCTAATGATATATTGTATTTAAGGCACTAATGATTGAAGGTTTGGTTTAAGATCAGGAAACACAAGCATTGTTAACATAGCAGTTCAAACATTTAAATTGCACCAAAGTCAAAAAAAATTTAGTTTGTATTCTCCCCAACAAGCAGCACACTTCTCCTTCAGCTTTTACAAATGCAAACCATGCTAAGATTCTCGTTTTTCAACATCAAAATATTAATTTTACAGCACAGTTAAATGTCCAAAACAACATCCTATTCGTACACACATCAAATTGAATACACATGTCTAAGAAACAAAACATTAATTTCCTATGTTGACCAACATAGACAAATGGGATAACTCATTGAGAACCCAAAACCAAACTCTGGTTACGCCACTGGGAAACACTAAATTCTTTGTTTTTTATTTGTTTAGTATTTGATTAGTACTGTTATGACTGTTGTGTGCAAACCTAAACCACCGACCCTGCATTGTCGTGGGGTTATTTGATGTCGTGTCACTTTTTTCATAAAATAAGAAACAAGACACGTCTAGCTGATTAAGCAACGTCTGATTCGTTTCTTTATTGTATTTTTCTAATAATGACGATTCGATTGCTTTTCCGCATTCATTCAATTCATCGGACAAATAAATATGAATATTTTGTAAGCATCGGCAAACAAGGTCAGGTTGTAATATTTAGACAGGGACATATTAAATGGGAAAAATTAGTTTTAAATATATATATATATTTTTTAAATTTTATTTGAAAATTAATTGCTGTATTATGGATGAAAAGATCAATGTTAGAAGATTCTTATTGAAATTGTAAGTATACTTTTTGTGAGGAAAAAAGAAGATTAGCGGAAACACATGCGTGTCAAACTTTATATTTGCTTCAAATTCCTCACTCTAATTGCTACTCCTACCATTAAGCATCAAATCTTTCTCACTAAACCATTTCAACATTATTACTCCCTCTATCTCCAACGCAAACTCTAATCCACATTCTTTCTTGAATCGGTAACGAACTATTAGCATCACAATTCTTTCCAAGTTTTTGATGTTCACTAAAAGAAACTACATCTTTAAACTTAGCCATAATCAAGATTTTAATTGGACTGAATCCATCATACTCTAGAATTGACAAGTCGCTTTTGAAGACAGCATAATTGCTATGCAATCATGAATATAGGGAGAAAAACCTCCACACATTTATGCATGGCCTCATTCATTCTCATCCTTTGCATATCCAAATTTCTGCACATGAACCTGTTGAGGATGTGACCCAAATCAACTCGCTCTTGCACCTCAACTGTTGAACGTTTTCATGGTGAAAGGGAAGGAGGTGATTGTTAAGTTAAATTTTCAGGATATCTTTTTGTAGTTTTAAAAATTTATAACCATGCGTTTAGCAGGTGAATTAATTGTTCCGTATATTTTTTTTTTCTCAAGCACGAAAACTAAATTTATCCATGCGCCTCAAACAATTAAAGACTATTTAAAATATACTCAAATTAGTCAAAGCAGAGGTGTGTGTGCGAATCTGCTTAACTTGTTGAAATTAAAAGTTTTGTTCCATTTAATTCGTTATTGTATACTTCTAATCAAAAATAGTTTTAAATAATAGTAGATACTTTTTACGAAAAAAAAAAAGGCATTTTGCACTTTTGGAATGATATTATAATACTTGTTTAAAAGAATTTGAATAACATAATTTGAAATATAAATATTAATATGCATACATAATTGTAGTTAGATGTGAAAATTACTTTTCTTGGTGGTAAGGGTGTATATCTGTCCAGATAAAATCATTAATCTCTTTTATGTAATATTATTAAAATATTTTTATAAAATAAATTTTTCTGATATATCTAAAACGCAAACTGGTTATCGAATATAGCAGTTATTGCCGAGAGATTTTAGTTTTGTTTCAGATGCCAGTTTTTCATTTGCAATTGGTTTTAAGTAA